>WBZP01000808.1_pt1 | contig 40973 bp, 40 predicted proteins | sample 5204301 | NCBI WGS metagenome assembly WBZP01 (sample SAMN12412401, study PRJNA552823) | activated sludge metagenome | isolation source: activated sludge from nitrification reactor of wastewater treatment plant... | place: USA: Pennsylvania | collected 2017
GGGAACCCGCCGTTGGCAGTGGAAGGCCTGGTCACTGGCCGAACTTCTCGCGCAGCGCGGCGGCGGCCTCGGGGTTCTCTTCCTCGAGCTTCTGGATGTAGGTGACGACGTCACCGACGGTGCGCAGACCGGCGAGGTCCTCGTCGGGGATCTTCACGCCGTACTTGTCCTCGGTCTGAACGGCGATCTCGACCATCGACAGCGAGTCGATGTCCAGGTCGTCGACGAAGGACTTCTCCATCGTGACCTCGGACGGCTCGATACCGGTGACCTCTTCGATGATCTCGGCGAGACCGGCGATGATTTCTTCCTGGCTGGCGGCCACAGTGGGCTCCTTCTATCTATTTCCTGTTGAGACAGCTGACGGTTGTGAGCTGTCGGGGCTATTGCCGTTCTGGCGGTTAGAGCTCGGCGAGCCCGTCCAGATCGGTGGGGGTCTTGATCGGGTGCGTCGGGGTGCCCTTCAGCTCGCGCTTGGCGATACCCACGAGCGCGCCGGCGGGCGGGAACTCGACGACGGCGGCGACACCCGCGTCGCGCATGGTGGCGGTGCACAGGTCCCAGCGCACCGGGCTGGTCATCTGCGCGACCAGTTTGGCCATGGCGTCGGCGGCCGAGGTGACGGGCCGGCCGTCGGCGTTGCTCAGCAGCGTGACGCCCGCGTTGGGCTCGGCGGTGGCGACCTTCGCGGCGGCCGCCGCGTACCCGTCACTGGCGGGTGCCATGTACTGGGTGTGGAAGGCGCCGGCGGTGGCCAGCTGGCGCACGCGTGCCCGCTCGGGCGGGTTCTCGGCCAGTTTCGCCAGCGCATCCAGGCGGCCCGCGGCGACGATCTGTCCGGCGGCGTTGCGGTTGGCTGGGATCAGGTCCAGATCGGCCAGCGCCTGCAGGACTTCGTTCTCGTCACCGCCGAGGACCGCGGACATGCCGGTCGGTTCGACGGCGCAGGCCTTGGCCATCTCGGCGCCACGCGTGGCGGCCAGTGCGATCGCGTCGTCGGGGGAGATGACGCCGGCGATGGCGTATGCGGCGATCTCGCCGACGGAATGTCCGGCGACGATCAGCTTCGCGTTGTCGAGCAGACCGCGGGTGCGCAGCTCGCGGTGGGCCAGCAGCGTGGCGGCGACCACCAGCGGCTGGGTCACGGCGGTGTCGGTGATCTCGTCGGCCTCGGCGGTGGTGCCCAGCCGGGCCAGATCCAGACCGCTGATCGACGACCACGTGGCGAGCTGTGCGGTGGCACCGGGCAGGGTGAGCCACTCGGCCAGCATGCCGGGGGTCTGCGAACCCTGGCCGGGTGCGAGCAGCGCAATCTGGGGTGTCGTTTCAGGCACGTCTTTAAGAGAACACTGTGAAACCCGTTTTGCGTGGTGTGCGAGATTATGAACCTTGTCTTAGGTTTTTGTAGGTATCCCACAAATCAGCACGGTGATGCGACGTCACCGATATTGATATGCAACATGTCACACCCGGGCCGGCGCTCAGGCGCCGGCGCCCAGTTGCGGCGGCGCACCATATGTCGTGCTCGTCTGATGCTGCCGGTCACCCAGCCGGCCCACGCTGGTCGCGACGCGCAGGACGTAGGCGTCGCGGGGCATCGTCGGATCGCGGCCGGTGAAGTCGGTGATGCGCTTGAGGCGGTACCGCACGGTATTTGGATGAACGAACAACCGCCGCGCGCAGGCTTCGATCGCCCCGCCGGAATCCAGATAGGCGTCCAGCGTCTCGGTCAGCGCCGGCCCGGCGTCGGCCAGTGGCCGGATGACGTCGTTGTGCAACGCGGCGACGGCCGACTGGTCGCCCATCAGGGCGCGTTCCGGCAGCAGCTCGCGCGCCGCCACCGGGCGCGGTGCGCCGGGCCAGCCGGTGACGGCGTTCATTCCCGAAATCGCTTCTGCGGCACTGTGGTACGCCGCGGTCAGTGACGGGGCGGTCGGACCGATCACCACCGGCCCGGCGGAGAACGCGCCGAGCAGGTCGGGCAGGAACTTGTCGGTCGGGGAGAGCTGGCCGGACACGATGGCCACCAACTGGGTTCCGTGCACATCGGTCAGCGCCGCCCGGCCGTGCCGTGCCGCGACATCACGGATGTCCTCACTGGCCAGTTCGGAACGGTCTGCCGGCGGGGTCCCGACGATCACCGTCGCCGGTGCGGTGGTGTCCCAGTTCAGTGCCGCCGCCCGGGACAACAGTTCCGGGCCGGTGTCACCGCGCACCACGGCGTCCACGACGCTGGCCTCCATCCGGCTGTCCCACGCCCCGCGGGCCTCGGCGGCGTCGGCGTAGGCCTTGGCCGCCGCGAAGGCCAGGTTGCGGCTGTAACGCAGGATGCCGACGGTCAGGACGGTGGCCTGTTCGTCGTTGCGGGCGAGCATCGGCACCACCTCTTCTAAGAACTCCATCGACACCCGCACCATGTCGACGGTCTGGCGCAGGGCGATCCGGCGGGTGAGGTCCTGCGGTACCAGTGCGAACGCCTCGGCGGTGTATCCGACGTCGCTCCCGGGATCCTGCAGCCACTCCGCGAAGTTGACGACCGCGGTCTGGACGACGAGTTGCACGCTGGCCCGCTGGGACGCCTCCAGCTGGGCGAAGAACGGCAACCGCTCCTGCATGGCCTGGACCGCATCGGTGGCCAGCCGACCGCTGTACTGCTTGACCCGCCGCCGCAACGAGTCGGGCACGTTCGTCAGCAGCGCCAGCGGCGGCCGCGGTGATACGAACGGATTGTCGGGCACCCCTAAACGGTACGCCGGTTGGTTGGCGGAAACCTCCAACTGCCTGGCCGAGAGGTCAGGCGCTGCCGGTGTCCCGGTAGGAGATGCCGGCGGCCAGCACGTCGTCGATCCGGTACTGCCTGGCGGCGGTCACGGCCACCGACGGGTCGATCTCCCCGTCGCGGGCCAGCGCCTCGAGCACCGCGACGACCACCGACTCGGCGTCGACGTTGAAGTAGCGCCGCGCGGCCGGGCGGGTGTCGGAGAAGCCGAAGCCGTCGGCGCCCAGCGTGACGTAGGTGTTGGGCACCCAGGGCCGGATCAGCTCGGGCACCGCGCGCATCCAGTCGCTGACCGCCACCGCGGGACCGCCGGCGTCGCGCAGCGCCTTGGTGACATACGCGACCGGTCCGTCGGGGCCGTGGCGCTCGGGGTGGCGCAGTAGTTCCTTCTCGACACCGATGCCGTCGCGGTTGAGCTCTCCCCAGCTGGTGACCGACCAGACGTCGGCGGCGACGTCCCAGTCGGCGGCGAGCATGTCCGCGGCCCGGAGTGCTTCGGGCATCGCGACCCCCGACGTCAGGATCTGCGCGATATTGGTGCGTCGTTCCGGAGCGGCCCGGTAGCGGTAGATGCCGCGCAGCAGTCCCTCGGGGTCGAAGTTCTCCGGTTCGGCCGGCTGTGCATACGGCTCGTTGTAGATCGTCATGTAGTAGTAGATGTTCTCCGGATCCTGGCCGTACATCCGGCGCAGGCCGTCCTCGATGATGTAGGCGATCTCGTAGGCGAACGCCGGATCGTAGGCCACCACAGCGGGATTCGTCGATGCCAGCAGCAGCGAGTGCCCGTCGGCGTGCTGCAGTCCCTCGCCGGTCAGCGTGGTGCGCCCGGCGGTGGCGCCGAGCACGAAGCCGCGGGCCATCTGGTCGGCGGCGGCCCAGAACCCGTCGCCGGTGCGCTGGAACCCGAACATCGAATAGAAGATGTAGATGGGGATCATCGGCTCGTTGTGCGTCGAGTACGACGTGCCGACCGCGGTGAACGACGCTGTCGAACCGGCCTCGCTGATGCCCTCGTGCAGGATCTGGCCGGTTTCGCTTTCCTTGTAGGCCAACATCAATTCGGCGTCAACCGATGTGTAGAGCTGACCGTTGCGGTTGTAGATCTTCAGGCTCGGGAACCAGGAGTCCATCCCGAAGGTGCGTGCCTCGTCGGGGATGATCGGCACCAGGCGTGGCCCGATGTTCTTGTCCCGCAACAACTCTTTGAACGTGCGCACGGTCGCCATGGTGGTGGCGACCTCCTGCGCGCCGGAGCCCTTCTTCAGCGCCTGGTAGGTGTCGCGGCCCGGCAGCGGAAGTGCCCTGGACTTGGTGCGGCGCTCGGGCAGGAACCCGCCCAGGGCGCGGCGGCGGTCCAGCATGTAGCGGATCTCGGGGGTCTCCGGGCCGGGGTGGTAGTAGGGCGGCAGGTAGGGATCCTCGTCGAGTTGGCTGTCGGGGATCGGAACGCTGCAGACGTCGCGGAAGGCCTTGAGATCCTCCAGTGTCAGCTTCTTCATCTGGTGGGTGGCGTTGCGGCCCTCGAAGTGCTTGCCCACGTGGTAGCCCTTGATGGTGTGGGCCAGGATGACCGTGGGCTGACCCTTGTGTTCGACGGCAGACCGGAACGCGGCGTAGATCTTGCGGTAGTCGTGTCCGCCGCGGCGGAGGTTCCAGATGTCGGCGTCGGAGAGGTTCTCCACCAGAGCCTTGGTGCGCGGGTCGCGGGCGAAGAAATTCGCCCGGATGTAGCCGCCGTCGTTGGCGCGGTAGGTCTGGAAGTCGCCGTCGGGCGTCGTGTTCATCAGGTTCACCAGGGCGCCGTCGCGGTCGGCATGGAAGAGGGCGTCCCAGCCGCGGCCCCAGATCACCTTGATGACGTTCCAGCCCGCACCGCGGAAGAACGACTCCAGTTCCTGGATGATCTTGCCGTTGCCGCGGACCGGGCCGTCGAGCCTCTGCAGATTGCAGTTGATCACGAAGGTCAGGTTGTCCAGGCCTTCCAGCGCGGCGATGTGGGTCAGGCCGCGGCTCTCCGGCTCGTCGCACTCGCCGTCGCCCAGGAACGCCCACACATGCTGGTCGGAGGTGTCCTTGATGCCGCGGTCGTGCAGGTAGTGGTTGAAGCGGGCCTGGTAGATCGCGTTCATCGGGCCCAGGCCCATCGACACCGTCGGAAATTCCCAGAAGTCGGGCATCAGCCGGGGGTGCGGATAGGACGGGATGCCGCCGCCGGGGTGGCTGTGTTCCTGGCGGAAGCCGTCCAGCTTGTCGGCGGTCAGCCGGCCCTCCAGAAAGGCCCGGGCGTAGATCCCGGGCGAGGCGTGGCCCTGGATGAAGACCTGGTCCCCGCCGCCGGGATGCTGCTTACCGCGGAAGAAGTGGTTGAACCCCACCTCGTAGAGCGAGGCCGACGAGGCGTAGGTCGAGATGTGTCCGCCGACGCCGACGCCCGGGCGCTGCGCGCGGTGCACCATGATCGCGGCGTTCCAGCGCATCCAGCGGCGGTAGCGTCGCTCGACGTCCTCGTCGCCGGGGAACCACGGTTCCAGTTCGGTGGGGATGGTGTTGACGTAGTCGGTGGAGGTGAGCGCCGGGATCGAGACGCGTTGTTCGCCCGCCCGTTCGAGCAGTCGCAGCATCAGGTAGCGGGCGCGGGCCGGCCCGGACCGGGCCAGCAGGTCGTCGAAACTCTCGAGCCATTCCCCGGTCTCGTCGGGATCGATGTCGGGCAGATAGGACGCGACACCCTCGCGGATCACCCGTACGCGATCCGGTTCTGCTGTGGTGCCGGAGTTTCGGGCCAGGTCCTGGCGTGCGAACTCGGTGGTCAACTTCGCTCCTCGTGGGATTTACGCTCCGGAATGGATTGTGTGCGTCCTTCCATCTAACGCCACTTGGGCGCGTCGTGACGGTCGGACAGCCGTGCGGGAGTTGAGATATCCCCGGCCGGGCCGAACCGGTAACGTCTGCGCTCGTGCTGAGCGGACGGCCTTTCCGGCGGGGGGCCCTGATCGTGGGGCTCACCGCGGTGTCGGTCATGGTCCTCATAGGTTCCCTCGCTGCGTGTACGACGGTGACCGGTGGCCGCGGCCGGGTCGACGGCGCCGAGGCGCCGGCCTACCGTTCCTCGGTCGCGGTGTCGGTCTCGGAGTCGGCCGCCGCGTCGAGCATGCGGGAGTCCGAACGCCAGCAGACGCTGACCACCCAGGCAATTCACACCGCCTGCGAAACACTGAGCACCACCAGCGCCGAAGCGGTCGACACCGTCAACGTCTACGTCGACGCCGTCAACGGCCAGGGCGACCCGGTGGCCGCCGAGGGCCCCGCGGCCGACGCCCTGCACCGCAGTGCCGACATGGTGCACTCCGACGTGAACGACACACTGCCGCAAGCGATTCGCGACGCGTTGTCCGCCTGGGTCGACGCCGCGCGGGCCACGGCCGACGCCGTGACCGGCCGGGTGCCGCCCGGTCAGTTCAACGACGCCGTCGACAAGCTCAACGACGCGCGATCGCACGCGCTGGATCTGTGCGACGCCACGTACTGAACACGTTGTCAATCTGCTCGACGTGATCGGCGTTGCCTGTGCGACCATTAGCTCATTCGGCAAGCTCGAGGACGATCTCGACAATGGTGAGGAGGGCAACGGTGGTCGCGGCGGACGGCGCCTCGAACTACGCCCAGAGGCTGGGCATCCAACAAGGTCAGGTCGTGCAGGAGTTGGGGTGGGACACCGACACCGATGACGACATCCGCGCCGACGTCGAGGACGCCTGTGGCGGCGAACTGCTCGACGAGGACGCCGACGAGGTCATCGACGTGGTGCTGCTGTGGTGGCGGGACGACGACGGCGATCTGGTCGACGGGCTGATGGATGCCATCACCCCGCTGGCCGACGACGGCGTCATCTGGGTGCTGACCCCCAAGACCGGCAAGCCCGGACACGTTCAGCCGGCGGTGATCGCCGAATCGGCGCCCACCGCCGGACTGATGCAGACCTCGTCGGCCAACCTCGGCGACTGGAGCGCCAGCAGGCTGGTGCAGCCGAAATCCAAAGCGGCGGGCCGGCATTGAGGCCGAGCCCCGGGCTCGGAGCGCAGGCTCCGGACTTCACCTTGAAGGACCAGAACGGGCAGCCGGTCACCCTCTCGGATTTCCGGGGCGCCAAGAACGTGCTGCTGGTGTTCTTCCCGCTGGCGTTCACCGGCATCTGTCAGGGCGAGCTCGACTACGTGCGCGACCATCTGCCCCAGTTCGACAACGACCACACCGCGACGCTGGCGATCTCGGTCGGGCCGCCGCCGACCCACAAGATCTGGGCCACCCAGAGCGGATTCCTGTTCCCGGTGCTGTCCGATTTCTGGCCGCACGGCGCGGTGGCGCAGGACTACGGGGTGTTCAACGCCGACGCCGGCGTCGCCAACCGCGGCACGTTCCTCGTCGACCGGGACGGGGTGATCCGGTTCGCCGAGTGCAAGCAGCCCGGCGAGGCGCGCGATCAGTCGGTGTGGGTCGGGGCCCTCGCCACGGTGTGACCACCACCCATTGTGGCCAGCCCCGATTCGGCGAGGGCAGCCAGTGTGGCGCGCTCTACGTGGCGATCGCGACGGCGTTCTGGTGGGGGTAGGCCGGTTTTTGAGTACCAACCGCGCCAGCGTGTAACCTGCCTGCGCACGGGCGTGTAGCTCAGTGGTAGAGCTCTGGTTTTACACACCAGCGGTCGGCGGTTCGATACCGTCCACGCCCACCATCGTTAGTGCAGGTCAAGTCGATATTGCGGTTGGTTCGAGGGCTGTTTCGGCAGCCGAAAATGTCCCCGGTGTCCCTGAGGGTTGGGGAGGCGCGTCAATCGATCAATGCTGCGTACTGAATCGGTGACCCGGACCGGTCAGCGGCTTTCCACCGTGACGCGATCGCTCCGCCGCGGGGCCCTGCGTCGAGTGAGGTCTACTCGGCCTAGGTGGGCCTAGGTGGGCCTAGGTGCGGCGGTGGCGCCGGGTGATCAGGTGGTTGGCGGGCAGATGTTTGTCGAGGACCTTGTCGGCCTGCATCGCACCGGTGATCGGCAGCTGCGTCTCGTCTAGCAGCTCGATCTGGGCCAGCAGTGATGCCTGGTCCCAGTAGATGCGTTCGTAGGCCACCTTGTCGGCGTCGAAGCCCATCACGACCACCAGTGGCAATTTCACCCGATGCCCGGTGGGGACGATGCCGGGCAGGAACGTCGGCATCGGGATGTCATGGGTGAAGGAGAGGACCATCTCCTCGACGACGCGGTCGGTGCCGACGGTGCGGCTCACCGGGGTGATGAGGGTGTCGTCGGGCCAGTGGCCGATGAAATAGGTGTCGTAGAACGCTCGAACACCGTCGCGGCCGACCCCGCCCATCATGGTGGGCACGTGGTTGACGAACGGGTCGGCGTTCATCGTCGACATCGTCGCGTCAACGTCTTTGGCGACGAACTCGTCGGCGACGTGCTCATCGAAGCGCGCGCCAAGGTCGTAGGTCATTTCCATCGCTTCCTGTTCACGGACCGCCCGGCATCCACCGCCTATGCAGTAGGGGGTCGCCCGTCTTCCGCGGATTGCGGAGTTTCGCCCTTTCGCTTGGACACGACGAGGAAGAGGATCCCCAGGGCGACCAGCACAGCCACCCCGATCAAACTGCCGACAAACCCATTGACGCGCCCATGGTTGTGCCAGTAGTCGCTACCCGTGAACAAAATGTCGGTGACGAGTCTTGCGGCGCTGCCGAAGGCGAGAATTAGAGCGACCGCCCCCGCCACGGTCCAGCCCAGAGAACGCTTGCCCAACGTTAAATCCTTCCTCGGTGAGAGCCCGAAACCAGCTGTCCGATGTCCAACCAACGGGGGCACAGCCTAATCTGCCGATTGACGCGAACACCATCGATCTCGCTGTGTTCTCGCCGGCATCACCGGTATCGCCCGACCGCGGCGTCATCGTTGCGTTGCGTGGTTCGGTGACGGTGATGACTTGGCCGCGGAGCGGCACCGGTCGGGCCGCTCCGCTGGCGTGACGAATGCCGCGAACGGCCGTGACTTCGGTCCCTACCCGTCACTTCATTCGAATGGTGCGATAGCAGAAGACTTGGGACGACCGCCGTCAGATGGAGGCATGGCGATGAGCGCTTCTCAGGAGTCGCAGACCAGGACACGCATGTTCGCCCGCGTGCTTGGCCCTTTCCTTTTCATCGTCGACGTCACGGCCATGGTGCGCGCGCCGGACATGCAGCAACTGCTTTCGCAGTTCGAGGCGAATTCCTTGTGGACCTTTGTCACCGGTGCCTTCATCTTGCTGTTCGGCCTGATCATCGTCGCCGCTCACCAATACTGGGTGGGCGCCCCGGCGATCATCGTGTCCGTGCTGGGCTGGCTTGTCGTGCTACGCGGGCTGTTACTCGTGGCCGTTCCCAAGGTCTTCGTTTCGGTAGCCAACAGCATGATTGGCGCGGAGGCATGGTGGGTGACGCTGTGCATCGTCTTCGCCCTGATCGGGCTGTATCTGACCTACGTCGGCTGGGCTCCGGCGCAGGGTCCGCGCCGGCTGGAAGCGGCAGGCTGAGCAGAGGGATGCCCGCGTGATCAGGACTACGCCGCGGTCCGCCGGCGCCCGGTTCCTTCGAGCCCTATGCGCCGTCGTGTTCGTGCTCGTCGCGCTTTTGGCGACCCTTGTCGTCGTCTTCCGTAAGCAGTGGCGCCCCGGGATCGACGCCATCCGGCGCTTCAACAGAAGTGTGCTCAATCCGGCGATGCTGAAATTGGCCGGGTCTGCGCATTGGTACGCCTCGGTGATCCACCACCAAGGCCGGGTTTCGGGAAGGTCCTACGCGACACCCGTCGTCGCCGAGCAGGCCGGCGGCCGCTTCTACATCCCACTGCCGTATGGCCGAACCGACTGGTGCGCCAACGTGACGGCTGCAGGCGGATGCACCATCGAAAGCAAGGGCAGGCTCTATCACACCGCGGCTCCGAAAATCGTTCCGTTGGCGGACGCAAAGCGGGTGGTCTCGCCGCGGTCACTGCGATCGTTTCGCCTCTATAAGGTGGGTGCGTTCCTGCAGCTGGACATCACTGGCGAGGAACAGTAGGCCGACGGTTCCCGAAAACGCCGACAAGGTGATCGGGGCGTGCGTGGGTGGCGTCGAGACGTGTATGGCGGCGGGATCCGGCGGCGCCATCCCGTCCTGGGGCACGCGTCCACGCCTCAGCGCGCCGGCGACAGGCCAAGGCGGTTGCGACACGGTCACAAACCGGCAACTGTTGACTACTCATAGATCACAGCAGTCACACAGATCACTATCGTCACATCTGTCCCAGCCGCTGACGTGAGCCTCATCTCGAAGCCAGAGACCGAGCCCGACGTCCCGACCTCGAAGGTGTGACGTGTCGGCGCGTAATCGAATTCCCACGGTCTCGGTGGCATCGGTCGCCGCGGTCGGCCTCTGCGCCGCGATGGTGGTCCCGCCGGCCGCGCAGGCCGATCCGTGCACCGGGGCCGCCGCCACAGCGCAACCGCTCCCGGAACAGGCGTACCAGATTCCCAGCCCGTCGCGAATCGCACCGTTCGACCGGCCGACCGGCCACAAGCCCGCCGGCGCCGACGAGCACGCCCCGAGCCCCAAGCTCGGCCAGCTGCTGGCCATGCTCAAGTCGGTGATGCCCAAGTCCACCAAGTCGGCCCAGATCGAACAACAGGCCGCGGTCGTTCCGACCAAACCGTCGAAAACCGCGCAACCGGCGCCCGCCCCCGTCGAACCCGCCCCGGCCGCCGCGCAGACCCCGCCGTCGACCGCCCCGCCGGGCACGTCGGTGGTCGGCTGGGTGACCGGACCGGACAGCCCCAACAAGACCATGCCGCGGTTCGCGATCAGCGGCACGGACCTCGGGATCATGTGGGACAACGGCGATCCCCGCAACAACCAGGTGCTGATGGCCTTCGGCGACACAAAGGGCTACTGCGTGGTTCCCGGCAACCAGTGGCGCTACAACGTGCTGCTGCGCACGCAGGACCGGTCACTGACGAACACCGTCGCGGTGCCCGACGGCGCGGTCGGCAATGCGTTCTCCGGTTCGCCGGTGTGGCGACCGGGGATCTCCAAGCAGATCGTCAACAGCATCAACTACGCGCCCGAGGAGACGGCCATCATCCCGACCGCGGGCATCGCCGCGGGGGGACGCCAGTACCTGAACTTCATGTCCGTCAAGAGCTGGGACAACAACGGCGCCTGGACGTCCAACTACTCGGCCATCGCGACGTCGGCCGACAACGGCGAAACGTGGGGTGTGTACCCCGGGACCATCCGGCCGCCGTCCGGCGGCAACGAGAACTTCCAGATGGGGGCGTTCCTCAAGCCCGGGCCCGGGGATCCCTACATCTACTCGTTCGGCACGCCGAACGGCCGCGCCGGATCGGCCTTCGTGTCGCGGGTTTCCCCGGCGCTGATTCCCGACCTGACGAAGTACGAGTACTGGAACTCCGACAGCAACGCCTGGGTTCCGAACAACCCGGCGGCGGCCACCCCGGTGATCCCGGGCCCGGTCGGTGAGATGTCGGCCCAGTACAACACCTATCTCAAGCAGTACCTGGTGTTGTACTGCAACGGCATGAACGACGTGGTGATGCGAACCGCGCCGGCGCCGCAGGGGCCGTGGGGCCCCGAGCAGATGCTGGTGTCCTCGATGCAGATCCCCGGCGGCATCTACGCACCGTTCCTGCATCCGTGGTCCACCGGCCGGGAGCTGTACTACAACCTGTCGCTGTGGTCGCAGTACAACGTGATGCTGATGCACACCGTGCTGCCCTGAGCGCAGCGGCGACGATCAACCCGGCGGGGCGAAGAACTCCAGCGCGATGCCGTCGGGATCGCGGAAACTCAGGCCCGATCCGTAGTGCGCGTCGACGATCCCGCCGTGCGCGACGCCGAGGTCGTCGAGCCGCGCGACCCACGACTCGAGTTCGGCGCGCGACGCGCAGCCGAACGCCACATGGTCCAGCCCGGCGCGGAACTCGCTGAACTTCTCGTCGGGCGTGGCGGTGTCGTGCTGGTGGATGCCGAACAGCGTGCCGCCGCCCAGTGCCCACACCGCGTGGTGGAAACCGGCGTCGGTGTCCTCGTCGAGCGCGGGGTCGGCGCCGAACAACGCGCGGTACCACGGGGTGCTCACGGACAGGTCGCGGACGGTGACCGCGACGTGGGTCAGGGCGGGGAAGTCGGGCATGAGTTCCACCCTTCGCCGGGTTCAGACGATTTTCAACCCCAACCGGTGCCGCAACCGCATGTCCCACAGGTACAGCTGATAGGTGGCCAGCCAGGTGCGCCGGGGGATGACACGGTCGGCCAGCCGCAGCCCGGAGATCAACAGGTCGAACCGGCGCTGGTCGGACTCCCGCCAGGGCAGCCGCATCATGGCGCGGAACTCCGGCGGCAGGAACCCGGTCGTCGCGAACAGGTTGAGCGGCCCGGCCAGCGCACGCAGCGGCCAGGGCAGGAACGCGAATTCGGCGACGCCCTTGAGGTGCTCGCGCACCGGCGCGTCGATGCGCAGTTCGTCGAGCGAGCGTTTCCAGTACTCGTCGAACGCGACCCGGTCAGCCGGCCACATGCCCTCCCGCATCTGCAGCGTGGTGCCGAGCCGCCGGGCGTCGGCGTACACCGCGTCGGCGGACTCGTCGTCGAGGGGACCGTAGAGGAATTCGTGCGCGTCGACGTAGTACCGGTACAGGCACGCGGCCACCCACAGCTGCAGCTTCGGGTCGAACGCATGGTAGGAGACCGGGCTCGACGCCGTCGAGCGGACCTGCGCGTGTGCGGTGCCGATCGCCGATCGGATCAGCTTGCGGTCGGCGTCGGTCCCGATGGTCGCCGCCGCCAGATACGTTCCGGTGGTGCGGGCGCGCTTGAACGGGTGTTTGTAGACGTTGCCGGAGTCGACGGGGCTCTCCAGCACCCCGTAGCCGACGCCCGGCGCCGACAACTGCATGATCACATTCGACGCCGGCATCAGCATTGACGCGGGATTGAGCAGGTCGGCCACCCGCCTTGGACGGTGCATGACAGCGAGTACACCACCTTGTGAGACGCTGCCGTGGATGATTTCCCGACGCGTCGCGGGTATTCTGCTCGGCTATGCCGCCGACCTGGTGTTCGCCGACCCGCGTCGCGGGCATCCGGTGGCCGGTTTCGGCTCGGTTGCCTCTGCGCTCGAACGGGTGAGCTACCGCGACAGCCGGGTCGCCGGTGCCGTCCATGTCGCGCTCCTGCTGATCCCGCTGACAACCGGCGCGCAGTCGGTACGGCGTTCACCGGTGGCGCTGGCGGCGGCGACGTGGGTGAGCCTGGGCGGCACCTCGCTGGTGCGCACCGGCCTGGCGATCGCCGACGACTTGGACCGCGACGACATCATCGCGGCCCGGGAACTGCTGCCGTCGCTGTGCGGACGCGATCCGGCTCACCTCGATCACGCCGGGCTGACGCGGGCGGCGCTGGAGTCGATCGCGGAGAACACCTCCGACGCACAGGTGTCGCCGCTGGTCTTCGCGGCGGTCGGCGGGGTGCCCGGCGTGCTGGTCTATCGGGCGGTCAACACCCTGGACGCCATGATCGGACACCGATCCCCGCGCTATGCGCAATTCGGTTGGGCTGCGGCACGATTGGACGACATCGCCAACTATCTGGGGGCGAGGTTGGCCGGTGCGCTGGTGGTCGTGTGCGCACCGCTGGCCGGCGGGTCGGCGGGCGGGGCGTGGCGGGCGTGGCGCCGCGACGCCGCCGCCCATCCCAGTCCCAACGCGGGTGTGGTCGAGGCGGCGTTCGCCGGCGCGCTCGGGGTGCGCCTGGGCGGTCCCACGCGTTATCACCACGAACTGCAGATCCGGCCGACGCTGGGCGACGGCAGGGCGCCGACGGTTGCGGACCTGCGCCGGGCGGTGCGGCTGTCCCGCGTGGTCCAGGCCGGTGCCGCCGGGGTAGCGGTGGTCCTGGTTACGGGGCTTCTCAGCGCCGCCGGCCGTATCGGTCGGCCAGCTTGTCCTCGACGGTGACGGTCGCGTCGGGGGCCGCTGCCTCCTTCTCCCGGCGCCGGGCCATCAGTTCGGAGTAGACGAAGTACGCCAGGCCGATCGGTGCGACGATGCCGAACGCGATCCACTGGATGCCGTACGACAGGAAGGGGCCCGCGTCCAGGTGCGGCAGCGGCGCCACGCCGAGCCCGCCCGGCTGGGCTTCGGTCAGCTGTAGGTACGAGCCGGTCAGCGGAATGCCCGTCAGCTGCGAAAGCTGTTGGGTGTCAATGGCATAAACCTGACGGAAGCCCTGTTCGGTGAGCGGCCGCCGGTCCGGGGGTGCGGTCTCGGAGTCGCGCAGGCGGGCGGTCACCGTCACGGTGCCCGCCGGCGGCGGGTCGATGGCCGGCACCCGCGAACCGCCCTCGGGTCGCACGTACCCGCGATTCACCAGAACGGTCGGGCCGGCGTCGACCGCGAACGGCACCAGCACCTCGAATGCCGGCTGGCCCTCGACCACCCGCAGTCGGGCCAGTACGTGCTTGTCGGGCAGGTAGTGCCCCGTTGCCGTCACGCGCCGCCACTGTGCATCGGGCGCCGACGAATCCTGTTGCGGCAGAACCGAAGTCAGTGCAACCGGATCGGCGGACAGGGACGCGTTGATCTGCCGGTTCTCCCGGGAGGTGGTGGTGTTCTTGCCCAACTGCCAGGGCGCCAGGACGGTGAAGCACAGATACGCGAACCCCACGACCACCAGGGCCAGCGCGATCCAGCCCGGCCGCAGCAGGAAGCCCAACCGCTTCATGAGTCGCCCAGTCGCTCGTCGACCCAGGCGTGCAGACCGGGCAGTGCGGCCGCGATGACGTGGAAGACCGCTTCGAAGTCGGCCGCGCCGCCGTAGTACGGATCGTCGACATCGGGGGTGTGGGCACCGGTGCGGGGGTCGAAGGCGCGCAGCATCCGGACCCGGTGATCGTCCACGCCCGCCTCGCGAAGATAGCGAAAGTGGTTGCGGCCCAGCGCGATCACCATGTCCGCCGAGAGATGCTCGTCGTCGAGCACGGCGGCGCGGTGGTCCACCGGGTAGCCGTTGGCGGCCAGCACCGTGCGGGCCCGGCGGTCGGCGCCCTCACCGACGTGCCAGTGGCCGGTGCCCGCACTGCTCACCCGCACCCGCTCGGCCAGTCCGCGCTCGCGGATCTGCTGGGCGAACATCTTCTCGGCCATCGGCGAGCGGCAGATGTTGCCGGAGCAGACGAACGTCACATGCAACCGATGCTCAGACACTTCTGTCTCGCTCCTCGCCACCTGGTGCCTCGGCGGTTCGTCGACTCGACGCACCGAGCAGCTCACGCAACTGCGCGACATCGCCCACATGCGCCACGGCGGGCGAGCCGTCCGGGAAGTCCGCCCGGCCGTAGCCCCAGTCGACCACCACGGTGCCGATCCCGTGTTCGGCCGCGCCCGCCACGTCATGGCTGCGGTCGCCGACCATCAGCACCCGTTGCGGCAGCGGCGCCAGTTGCGCCAGGGCGTGGGCCACCACGTCGGCCTTGGCGGAGCGGGTGCCGTCCGGGCTGGCGCCGGCGATCACCTCGAAGTAGCCGTCCAGACCGAAATGCTCGAGGATCCGCCGCGCGGTCGGCTCGGCCTTGGACGTGGCGACCGCCAGCCGCACCCCGGCGGCCCGCAGGTCGGCCAACATTTCCGGCACGCCGTCGAACATGCGGTTCATCGCCCACCCGCGGGTGGTGTAGTCGGTCCGGTAGGCCGTCATCGCGTCGTCGGCGCGCGCCCCGACCAGCCCCCGCATCGTGAGGTGCATGGGCGGCCCGACGATCCGCGACACCAGATCGCCCTCGGGCACCGTCGCCCCGAGCTGGTCCAGGGCATACCGGAAACTGGCCACCACGCCGTCCGCCGAATCGGTCAGCGTGCCGTCGAGGTCGAACAGCACGAGTTCGGGCGGCAGATCGGTCACCCCGTCATTCTCCCCGATCCGCCGGCTCCGTCGCCGCGCACACTACTGTTCATCACTGTGACGGTGCGGCTGGCGGACATCATCGGCGTGCTCGACGCCGCCTACCCGCCGCGGCTGGCCCAGCCCTGGGATTCGGTCGGCCTGGTCTGCGGCGACCCTGCTGACGTCGTGGAATCGGTGACGGTGGCCGTGGACGCCACCGCCGCCGTCATCGCTGACGTGCCCGAACGCGGCCTGCTGCTGGCCCACCACCCGTTGCTGCTGCGCGGGGTGGACACGGTGGCGGCCTCCACCCCCAAGGGCGCCCTGGTGCATCGGCTGATCCGGTCCGGCCGCGCCCTGTTCACCGCCCACACCAACGCCGACGCCGCGGCCCCCGGAGTCTCCGACGCGCTCGCGCACGCCCTCGGCCTGGCCGTCGTCGGCGTGCTCGACCCGGCTCCGGGCGCCGACTTCGACAAGTGGGTCATCTACGTCCCGCCCGAGCACGCCGACGCGGTGCGCGCCGCGGTGTTCGACGCCGGCGCGGGCCGGATCGGCGACTACTCCTGCTGCAGCTGGAGCGTCACCGGCACCGGCCAGTTCCTGGCACACGACGGCGCCAACCCCGCTGTCGGTACGGTCGGCGAGGTGGAGCGGCTGCCCGAGGAGCGCGTCGAGGTGATCGCCCCGGCCGGTTCGCGCGCGGCCGTGCTGGCGGCGATGCGCGCCGCGCACCCGTACGAGGAGCCCGCGTTCGACGTCATCCCGCTGGCGCCGACACCCGCCGGCACGGGGCTGGGCCGCATCGCCGAACTGTCCGAACCGGAACCGTTGCGGGCCTTCACCGCCCGCGTCGGCGCCCGGCTGCCCGCCACCGCGTGGGGCGTGCGCGCCGCCGGTGACCCCGACCGGCCCATCCGCCGGGTCGCGGTGTGCGGCGGGGCCGGCGACTCGCTGCTGGGCACCGTCGCGCGCCTGGGCGCAGACGCCCTGGATGCTTTCGTCACCGCCGACCTGCGGCACCACCCCGCCGACGAGCACACCCGCGCCTGCGAGGTGGCGCTGGTCGACGTCGCGCACTGGGCCAGCGAGCAACCGTGGTGCGATCAGGCCGCCGCGCTGCTGGCCACCCACTTCGGCGACACGCTGCGGATCGGCGTCTCGGCGGTACGCACCGACCCCTGGAACCTGCACGCCCAACGGGAGACACACGCATGAAAGCCGACGTAACCCAGCAGCGGGCGCTGCTGGAAATGGCCGAGATCGACGCCGAGTTGACCCGCATCGCCCACCGCGCCGCAAACCTGCCCGAGCAGCAGCGCTGCGACGAGCTCGATGCGCAGCACCGGGCCGCCGCCGACCGGGCGGCGGTGCTCGGCATCGCGCTGGAGGACCTCGAGGGTCAGGTGCAGCGCCTGGAATCCGAAATCGACGGCGTGCGACAGCGGGAGGACCGCGACCGCGCCCTGCTGAATTCGCCCGACACCAACGCCAAACAGCTTGCCGAGCTGCAGCACGAGCTGGAGACGCTGCAGCGCCGCCAGTCCGCGCTGGAGGACTCCGAGCTGGAGATCATGGAAAACCGCGAGCAGCTGCAATCCGAACGGGCCGCGGAGCAGGAGAACATCGACACCCTGGCCGGCGACCTGACCGCCGCCCGGCACGCCCGCAACGAGGCGCTGGCCGAGATCGAGCAGACCCGTGACGTGCGCACCGCGCGGCGGACCGAACTGACCGCGGGCCTCGACCCCGAGCTGGCCGCGCTGTACGACCGGTCCGGCGCCGGTGCGCTGCAGGCCGGGCGCTGCGGTGCGTGCCGCATCGAGATCGACCGCGGCGAGCTGCAGCGGATCGCGGCGGCGGCGGACGACGACGTGCTGCGCTGCCCGGAATGCGGAGCAATTCTGTTGCGGGTCAAGGGAACCGGCGCGTGAAGGTGATAATCGAAGCCGACGGCGGCTCGCGGGGGAACCCGGGCCCGGCCGGCTACGGGACGGTGGTGTTCACCGCCGACCGCGCCACGGTGCTGGCGGAAAGCAAGCAGGCCATCGGCTTGGCCACCAACAACGTCGCCGAGTATCGGGGCCTCATCGCGGGCCTGGTCGAGGCCGCCGAGCTGGGGGCGACCAAGGTCGCGGTGTCGATGGACTCCAAACTGGTCGTCGAGCAGATGTCGGGCCGTTGGAAGGTCAAACACCCCGACCTCATCGAACTCAACCGGGAGGCCCGGGCGCTGGCGGCCCGCTTCGAGCACGTCACCTTCGGCTGGATTCCGAGGGAGCGCAACAAGCACGCCGACCGGCTGGCCAACGAGGCGATGGATGCCGCCGCCCAGGTCGTCGACGAGGTCGAAGCCGAACCGGCCGGGGAATCGGCGGAGAAGGCTGCCGCGCTGACCTCGCCGGGCTGGACGGGTGCCACCGGCACCCCGACCCGGCTGCTGCTGCTGCGGCACGGGCAGACCGAATTGTCGGTGCAGCGGCGGTATTCCGGCCGGGGCAACCCGCCGCTGACGGAGCTGGGCCGGCGGCAGGCCAATGCCGCGGCGAGCTATCTGGGCAGCAAGGGCGGGATCGCGGCCGTCATCAGCTCGCCGCTGCAGCGGGCCTATGACACCGCCGCCGCCGCCGCCGAAGCGCTCGGCCTGCCGGTCGTCGTCGAAGACGACTTGATCGAGACCGACTTCGGTTCGTGGGAGGGGCTGACCTTCGCCGAGGCCGCAGCCGCTGACCGGGACGTGCACGGTCGCTGGCTGCGCGACACCTCGGTCACCCCGCCGGGCGGGGAGAGCTTCGACGCCGTGCACGCCCGGGTGCGGCGGGCCCGCAGCCGAATCATCGCGGAACATGCCGGGTCGACGGTGCTGGTCGTCTCGCACGTCACCCCGATCAAGACGCTGCTGCGGATGGCGCTGGACGCCGGGCCGGGCATGCTCTACCGGCTGCATCTGGACCTGGCGTCGCTGTCGATCGCGGAGTTTTACGGCGACGGGGCCGCTTCGGTGCGGCTGATCAACCAGACGGCTTACCTGTGACCGAGGACGCCGGGGAACACTGGGACGCCCACTACCGCGAACGCGAGCGGGTCTGGAGCGGTCGGGTCAACGCGCGGCTGGTCGAGATCGCCGAATCGCTGCCGCCGGGCACCGCTTTGGACCTGGGCTGCGGGGAGGGCGCCGACGCCGTGTGGCTGGCCGAGCGGGGTTGGGCCGTCGTCGCCGTCGACGTGTCCGCGGTCGCGTTGCGGCGGGCGGCGGAACTGGCCCGGGAGCGCGGCGTCGGCGACCGGATCGACTTCCAGGACCACGACCTCGGCGCGTCGTTCCCCGACGGCGCGTTCGACCTCGTCTCTGCGGAGTTCCTGCATTCGACCATCGAGCTCGACCGGATACCGATCCTGCGCCGGGCCGCTGCGGCGGTGGCGCCCGGCGGGGTGTTGGCCATCGTCGATCACGGGGCCGCGCCGCCCTGGGCGCGCAACCATCATGAGCACCATTTCGCCCCCGCGCAGGAGGTGCTCGACGATCTGCGGCTGGATCTCGCGCAGTGGGAGCGGCTGCGGGTGGGGCCGGCCGAGCGCGCGGCGACCGGACCCGACGGCACCGAGGCGGCGCTGGTGGACAACCTGATCGTGCTGCGCCGCCGCGGTTTGGACCCCTGATCGGGTACCTTGGACGGCGCGAACGAGTTGGCCGGGCGGCCGCGGAGCAATCCGAGGAAAGTCCGGACTTCACAGAGCAGGGTGATTGCTAACGGCAATCCGAGGTGACTCGCGGGAAAGTGCCACAGAAATCAGACCGCCGGCAACGGTAAGGGTGAAACGGTGCGGTAAGAGCGCACCAGCGCCCCGGGTGACCGGGGCGGCTAGGCAAACCCCACCCGAAGCAAGGCCAAGAAGGCCGCGCCCGGCGCGGCCGCGCAGGCGTTCGAGGGCTGCTCGCCCGAGTCTGCGGGTAGGCCGCTCGAGGCACCCGGTGACGGTGTGTCCAGATGGATGGTCGCCGCGGGGGTTTCGGCTCCCGGCACAGAATCCGGCTTACAGGCCAGCTCGTTCGCCCTCGTCATCTGAACTGGACGTTCAGGAGTTGGCCCTTCTACAGTCCGCAGCTGGTCCGCGGCGCTTCTACTCGGCGAAGATCCCAGCACCGAGTCGATCGCGTCCCGAGTGCGATCGTCGGAATCGGGTCACAGGTGGCTGTGGGTACCCATGAGGGTGAAGTGTCCCCATCGAGCGCAGAAACGCACGCCGACCGCGATGATGTGGCGAGACGCCATCGCGGCCCGCTATTCGATGAGGGGGCGGCGTCGTCATGCTTACGCGGTGTCGCGGAGGTCCTCGTGGGGAACGACGACGTCGTCGGCGTCGGCGGCGATGTCGGGGAAGAGGGTGCGGATCAGCGCCAAACCGACCAGGGCGCCGATGATTTGGGCAGCAATGAACCCTGGCGCTGAGCTTGGTGCGATGCCGGCGAAGGTGTCTGAGAACATTCGGCCGATTGTCACGCCGGGGTTCGCGAACGAGGTGGAGCTGGTGAACCAGTACGCCGCCCCGATGTAGGCCCCGACGCCCGCCGCCGATAGTGCCGCGCGACCGGTGCGGGCCAGCGCGAAGATCAATGCGATCAATCCGGCGGTGGCGACCACCTCACCGACCAGGTGCCCGATGGTGATGCGCTCCTTGGTGGCGATCTCGAAGACCCGGCGGTCGAACATCAGGTTGGCCAACCAGGAGCCGGTGATGGCGCCGGCGATTTGAGCCGCGGTGTAAGCGATAGCGTCGCTGCCGTGGATTCCGGTGCCGGCCCGCCGTCCGAGCAGCCAGTCGGAGGCGGTGACGACGGGGTTGAAGTGCGCGCCGGAAACCGGGCCGAAGAGCAGGATGAGCGTCGCCAAACCGAAGACCGTGGCGGTCGAATTCTCCAGCAGTTGCAGTCCGACGTCGTGCGGTGACAGCTGGGCGGCGGCGATGCCCGAACCCACCACCACGGTGACCAATAGCCCACTACCTACGAATTCAGCCAGAGCCCGCCGGCACAGGGGTGCGGTGTGCACTTAGCGGCTCCCGTTCGGGTTGTCGGTACCGAGTAGGGCAGACATGTGTTGCATGTCGCAAAGGGCATGGGGCTTCGACACTCGTCGATATTGACAACCATCGAATCAAGCCACAAGCAAACACTTGGTGAACGGCTCAGTGTCCTGCCGCCAGTGGGATGTGCCGGTGGAGGGCCAGTGAGACGTAGACCAGGGCGACGAGAACCGGTACTTCGATCAGCGGGCCGACCACTCCGGCTAGGGCTTGCCCGGAGGTCGCGCCGAAGGTGGCGATAGCCACGGCGATGGCCAGCTCGAAGTTGTTGCCCGCGGAGGTGAACGCCAGCGTGGCGGTGCGCGGGTAGCCGAGTTTGAGCGCCGTACCGAGCAGGTAGCCGGCGGTCCACATGATCGCGAAGTAGGCCAGCAGCGGCAGCGCGATGCGCGCAACGTCTAGCGGCCGCGACGTGATCTGCTTCCCTTGCAGGGCGAAGAGAATCACGATGGTGAACAGCAGCCCGTACAACGCCCACGGGCCGATGCGGGGAAGGAATGTGGACTCGTACCAGTCACGGCCCCTGGCCTTTTCGCCGTAGCGGCGGGTCAGGTATCCGGCGACCAGTGGGATGCCTAGGAAGATGAGCACGGACTTGGCGATCTGCCACATCGAAATGTTCAGGGAGGTCTGGTTCATGCCCAGCCAGCCGGGCAGCACTGACAAGTAGAACCAGCCGAGCGCCGCGAAGAACAGCACCTGGATCACCGAATTGATGGCCACCAGCACCGCGGCGGCTTCGCGGTCGCCGCGCGCGAGGTCGTTCCAGATGATCACCATGGCAATGCACGGCGCCAGGCCGACGATGATGATGCCGGTGCGGTACTCCGGCAGATCCGGAAGGAACACCCACGCCAGCGTGAACATCAGCGCCGGGCCGACGATCCAGACCAGAAAGAGCGCAGCCAGCAGCAGCTTGCGGTCCCGGGTGACGGTGTCGAGGCGGTCGTAGCGCACCTTGGCCAAGACCGGATACATCATCACCAGCAAGCCGATGGCGATGGGCAGCGAGATGCCGTCGACCTGGACCGCGCTGATCGCGTGGCCGAACCCGGAGACCAGCCGACCCAGCAGCAGGCCGAGGGCCATGGCCGCACCGATCCACACCGGCAACAGCCGGTTGAGCGTCGAGAGCCTGGTCGCGACCTGCGCATCGGAGCCGGATGATGTGGTCGCTTCGGTCACGCTTGTTCCCCCTCCAGAACCTATCGATGTTTATCGATATTGACAGCCATCGAAGTAGGAGGCAAGTCACCTGCCCGTGTCACAGACCGGCCGGTGTCGGCCGAGGCGTTCTGGCGTGGCACGCCGCTGCGGAGTAGTTGATGCGTGGTAGTGGTGGGCGTCCTCAGCCAGAGCCTCAAGAGGTGGCCTCGGTGCTGACCGCAGACCTCACTGCGCGGTCGCTTCCGCGCCGCCGCAGCAGCTGGCTTCTTCGACCACAGGCAGTGAGCCGAAGAAGGTCTCCGAGTCGGCCAGCTTGGCGTAGATCTCCCAACGCTCCCCGCTGGGACCGGTGACCCAGACTTTGTCTTGGGTGGCGAAGCAGCACGTGGCGCCGATCTCCTCCTCGGTGAACATTCCCTTATCGGCCAGCCGCGCGGTCTCGGCGTGGACCTGGTCGCTGGATTCCACCTCGACGCCAAGGTGATTGAGGCTGCCGCCCTGCCCCGGGTTCTCCAGCAATACCAGCTTGAGCGGTGGCTCGGCGATGGCGAAGTTGGCGTAGCCGGGCTTGACCTTGGCCGGCGTGGTGTTGAACAGCTTGGAGTAGAACGCGATGGCTGCGTCGATGTCATCGACGTTGAGGGCCAACTGGACGCGGGGCATGTGCTCCTCCTCGACTTGTGCGACATATGTCGAATTAGTGGGACAAGCTCAGCATGCCACCTTTTCGATATATGTCAAGCAATATGGCATCATGGCTGTATGCCCAAGGCGTTGCCCACCATCGATATCTCGGCCCCGGTGTGCTGTGCGCCGGTCGCAGCCGGAGTGATGAGCGACGACGACGCCCTGCAGATCGCACTGCGCCTCAAGGCGCTGGCCGATCCGGCGCGGGTGAAGATCATGTCGCTGCTGTTCAACGCGGCCCAGGATGGCCTCAATGGTGGCGAGTTGGCGGCCGCTGTCGGGGTGAGTGAGTCCACCGTCAGTCATCACCTCAACCAGCTGCGCAACGCGGGCTTGGTTGAGTCGACCCGGCAGGGTATGAACGTCTATCACCGCCCCCACCGTGCTGCGGTAGCAGCCCTCGTTGTGGTCCTTGACCCGAACTGCTGTTCCTGAGAAGCGCTTTCAGCTGTTGAAGCTGTCGGGGAGAAGCTCCGCGATGAGGTCTTCCACGCGCGCCTTGATCTGATCGCGGATCGGGCGCACCGCCTCGACCCCCTTGCCGGCGGGGTCTTCAAGCACCCAGTCGCGGTAGCTCTTCCCGGGGAAGTAGGGGCATTCGTCTCCGCACCCCATGGTGATCACCACGTCGGAGGCTTGCACCGCGTCGGTGGTGAGGATCTTCGGGTTCTCGGTGGAGATGTCGACACCGACCTCGGCCATCGCTTCCACTGCTGCAGGGTTGACCGCGTCGGCCGGTGCACTGCCTGCCGAGCGGACCTCAATGGCATCACCGGCAAGCGCCGAGAGGAACCCGGCCGCCATTTGGGAGCGGCCGGCGTTGTGGATGCAGACGAACAGGACTGAGGGTTTGGCGGTCATCGGGGTGTCCTTTCACCGGATGTCACGGCCGAGGGCGCGGAAATGTCAGTGCTGTCGAGGGCCAGGACCCCCGACAATTGTTCCAGTGCAGAAGGAATCACCCAGTAGTACACCCACGTTCCGCGGCGTTCGCAGTCCAGTAGGCCGGCTTCTCGCAGTGTCTTGAGGTGGTAAGAGATCGTCGGCTGGGAGAGCTCGAACGCGGGGGAGATGTCGCATACGCAGCATTCGCCGCCGTCGTGGCTGGCGATCAGGCTGAGAATGCGGAGTCGTACCGGATCGCCGAGGGCCTTGAACATCCGCGCCAGCTCGCCGGCCCAGTCGGAGTCCAACGGCTGATCGGCCAGCGGGGGGCAGCAGGGCTCACCGTCGGCGGGGGACACCTTCGACATGCGTCTATATTGATGGTAATCAAATCAACCGTCAACTGCTGGCGGTGGCGCTCTCCCAGCGGGGAAGGGATGGCCAGGTGTCCAAGCCCTCGGTGATGTTCGTGTGTGTGAAGAACGCGGGTCGGCATCCCCGCTCTAGAGGCCCTAACGGCACTCAAGACCTAACCGCTCGCTAAGACACCGCATTGGCAGCTGCAGCCACTTTCGCCTGGAAGTCCGGTGGCAGCGTGAAGTATCCGTGGTCCTCAAGGTGCAGTTGACCTGCGTTCAGATGCGGATCTGGCAAGTGTTTCCAGGTCGCCGCCCGACGATGTCCACCGATCGGGGGACATCCGATTCCGCCGACGCATCCACCGGTCGCCCGAGAGACACCGGGGCTCTCCTGCGGCAGGGTTGAGTCAACACCGAAACTCAACTTGCACAGGAGAATTCAGAATAATGAACAGCACCTTCCGTCGCATCGCAGCCACCGCCGCACTGACCGCCGTCCCCGTCGTGATCGCCCTGGGCACCGCCGCGGTCAGCGAAGCCGCAACCGGCACCAGCACTTCGGGGTCCGACAACGTCGCGACCACCGCGCCGGAGCACGTGACACCCCCCAGCCCGATGACGCCGTGGCAGCCCCGGCACCACCATCGTCACCACCGCGACTGGTGACCGGCGGTCCGCAACAGACGTGACGGAGGCCGCCGCTCTCGGGGGACGGCGGCTTCCGTCATCACATCGTCAGTGCGCCTTGTGCACCGCCTTGGCCAGCGCCTTGAGAGCGTCGGCAAGCTGATCGCGCGACGACCGAGCCAGATCGTCCTCCAGCTGGTAGAGCACCCCGTAGGTGAAGGTGTCCTCGCCGGAGGCGTGTGCGGCCTCGGCTTGCGCAGCCACGTGGGTGCGACTGACTACCGCGTCCTGATGATCGCCCAGCAGCGTCTGGATGGCTTTCGCGGCATCGGCCACCGCGCTCTTGCCGGTGGCCGCCGCTGTGTAGCGTAACCGCTTGGCGCCCTTGCGGATTCGGTGCAGCGCCTTGTCACGGTCGGGGGCCTGCGCGGCCGCCGCGGCGGTCTTGGCCGCCTTGCGTACCCGCTTGTAGGCGGCGTCGATGGTCACCGGTGCGTGTTCGGGCGCTTCGGCGCCCGGTGCGGCTTCGGCGGTCGCGAGCGCTTCGAGCGCGTCGAGCAGCCGGAAGTACCGCGTGGTGCGCATCGCGGCGAGCGAGCGGCGCAACCCGGTCTGGTAGCGGCGGTGCGCGCCGTCGACCAGACGTTCGCGCACCGGTCCGCGCACCAGCTCGGCCGGCAGCGCGTCGAGGGTCTTCTGGTATTTGTCGGCCAGCACCTCGGCGTCGCGGGCCACCCCCAGGATGGCGGCCAGCTGGCGCAGCTCGTCGAGCACCCAGGCGTCGTCGGTCAGGCCGAACGATTCCTCGGATTCCTTGAGCAGGCTGCGCAGCTTGCGTGTAATCACCCGCATCTGGTGCACCGAGTCGTAGGTGTCCGCACGCACGGCGCGGTCCCAGGCGATCAGCCCGGCGACCTGCTCGGCGACGGCCCGGTGGATCGGGTCGGCGGGTCCGGGGTGGACCTCCGCGACAGTCGGTGCGGCCGCCTCGAGCACCCGTGCCAGCTTGGATCCGTGCCCGGCCGGAACGGCGCCGGCGTCCTGCAGTCGCCGGCTCAGAGGTTTCAGCAGTTCGGCGTCGGGGCAGCCCTCGGCCACTTCGAGTTCCCATTCCCGCCACTTCTCGACGGGGATTTCCGGGCCGTCGGCGGTGAACGCGCCGGCGCTCACCTGGTCATCGCAGAAGTCGGCGAGCGCCGAACCGTCAGCGGCGTAGAGCCGCTGCACGCGGCGGCTGGTCGCGATGCGCGCCACCGGGCGCAACGGACGGTCCCGCACGATCGCCAGCACGACGTCGCGCAACTCGTCGGGCACGACCGATTCGGCGCCGGCGGGGCCGGACTCCGGCAGTGGCAGGCGGACCTCGGCGCGGGCATCGGCTTTGCGAACACCGGCGGGCAGTTTGAGGTGCCAGCCGGCGTCCGGGCCGCCGGTGCGCCGGCGCAGGGTGATCCGGTTGCGGGCCAGGTCATGCGACGGGGTGTCGAAGTACACCGCGTCCAGCAGCTGCACCGGCAGGGTGTCCACCCGGGCGACGATGGTCAGCCCGTCGAACGAAGGCGACACCGAGCCGTGGTCGACATCGAACTTCTGTTCGATCTCGGTGACCTTTTCGGGTTTCGCTCTAGCGGCAGCCATGGTGCCCACAGGGTGCCATATACGGGTGAAAACCTGCAGTGGCCGGATTGAAACCGTGTCCGATGCACGCAGAATCTAAGGGTATCTCTTAGAATGGTTGCATGAATCCGTCGATCGTGACATCTGCCGAGGTGTTCCTCGACGCCGAGGGTCACATCGAAGTGCCCGAGGGCGCAACTTTGACGTCCTACCTCGACGCCAACATCGTCGAACTCGGCGACCAATTGGCCTACCGCTATCTCGACTACAGCCAGGATCGCGACGGCTGCGCGATCGATCTGACCTGGGCACAGCTGGGCGCCAGGGTGCGTGCGGTGGCCGCGCGCCTGCAGCAGGTCGCCGGGCCCGGCGACCGGGTGGCCGTGTGCGCGCCGCAGGGTGTCGACTACGTCGTCGCGTTCTTCGCGGCCATCGAGGCCGGGGCCATCGCGGTGCCCCTGTTCGCACCCGAGCTGCCGGGGCACGCCGAGCGCCTCGACGCGGTGCTCACCGATGCGGCCCCGACGGCGGTGTTGACCACCACCGCGGCCGCCGAGTCGGTGCAGACTTTCCTGCGCTCCCGGCCCCGGGACCACCGGCCCCGGGTGATCGCGGTGGACGCCGTCCCCGAGTCGGTGGCCCGGCTCCACACGCCGGTGGCGATCGGCACCGACGACATCGCCTATCTGCAGTACACCTCGGGGTCCACCCGCACCCCGGCCGGGGTGGAGATCACCCACCGCGGCGTGTGCACCAACGTGCTGCAGATGATCATGTCGGTGGGACTGGACAACGACATCCGCAGTGTCAGCTGGCTGCCCCTCTACCACGACATGGGTCTGTTGATGATCATGTTCCCGGCGCTGTGCGGCGGGCACATCACGTTGATGTCGCCGTTGTCGTTCGTGCGTCGACCGGCCCGCTGGATCGCCGAACTCGGCTCGCGGGCCGAGGGCGGCCGAACCTTCGCCGCCGCGCCGAATTTCGCGTTCGAGCTGGCCGCACAGCGCGGCCTGCCGGCACCCGGTGAACAGCTGGACCTCAGCAATGTCGCCGGCCTGATCAACGGTTCCGAGCCGGTCAACCGGGACTCCGTCGAGAAGTTCACCCAGGCGTTCGCACCCTACGGCCTGCCGCCCACCGCGGTGCGGCCGTCCTACGGGATGGCCGAGGCGACGCTGTTCGTCTCGACCATCGAGCCGGGCACCGTTCCCACCGCGGTCTATCTGGACCGGGACAAGCTCGGTTCCGGTGTGGCCGAACGGGTTTCGCCGGACGCCCCGGGCGCCGTCGCCCAGGTGTCGTGTGGACGGGTGTCGCGCAGCCAATGGGCCGTCATCGTCGATCCGCAGGCCGACACGGAACTGCCCGACGGCCGGGTCGGCGAGATCTGGCTGCACGGCGACAACATCGGCCGTGGCTACTGGCGGCGTCCCACTGAGACCCGGGCGACCTTCGGCAACAAGCTGCAGTCGCGGCTGAGCACCCGGAGTCATGCCGAGGGTTCCGCGGTCGGCGGAACCTGGTTGCGGACCGGTGATCTCGGGGTCTATCTGGACGGCGAGCTCTACATCACCGGACGGATCAAGGATCTGGTGATCGTCGACGGGCGCAACCACTACCCCCAGGACATCGAGGCGACGGTGGCCGCCGCCTCGCCGGCGGTGCGCACCGGTTACGTGGCCGCGTTCGCAGTGCCCGGCGTCGACGGCGAGCGTCTGGTGATCGTCGCCGAGCGGGCGGCCGGCGCCGGCAAGGCCGACCCGGCCCCGGTGGTCGCCGACATCCGCGCCGCGGTGTCGCGCACCCACGCGCTGCCGGTCGCCGACGTGCTGTTGGTGGCCGCCGGCACCATCCCGCGCACCACCAGTGGCAAGCTGGCGCGCCGTGCCTGCCGCGAGGAGTATCTGGGCGGCCGGCTGTAACCCGGGCAGGGTGACCGGTTGACACGTGCACCCGTTAGTGTCACGTCGTGACCTATCAGACGCTCCTGTTCGACCAGTCCGGCCCCGTCACGCGCATCACCCTCAACCGGCCCGATGCCGCCAACGGGATGAACGATGCGATGACGGCCGAACTCGCCGATGCCGCCGCGCGCTGCGGCACCGCTGAGACGAAGGTGGTCGTGCTGGCCGGAGCGGGCCGATTCTTCTGCGCCGGAGGCGATTTGAAGGCCATGGCCGCCTCGCCGCTGGGACCCGGGCCGTTCGTAAAGGGCATCGCCGACGATCTGCACACCGCGATCTCGCGGCTGGCCCGCATGGATGCGGTGCTGATTACGGCGGTCAACGGCACCGCGGCCGGGGCTGGCTTCTCCCTGGCGGTGGCCGGTGACCTGGTGGTCGCGGCGGCGTCGGCGTCGTTCACAATGGCCTACACCCGCGCCGGTCTGAGTCCGGACGGCAGTTCGTCGTACTATCTGCCGCGGCTGGTGGGAGTCCGCCGCGCACACGATCTGATGCTGACAAACCGCAAGCTGACCGCGGCCGAGGCCGAACAGTGGGGGCTGGTGAACTACGTCGTCGACGACGCCGAACTGGGCGCCAAGGTCGACGCCCTGGCCAACGAAATCGCTTCCGGTGCAAAAGGATCCAACGCAGCGGTGAAGAAGTTGCTGCTGGCCAGCCTGGACAACACGATCGAGGCGCAGATGGAACTGGAAAGCCGGTTCATCTCGGCCAACGCCGACGGCGCCGACGGCCGTGAGGGCATCGACGCGTTCCTGAACAAGCGCGCCCCCAAGTTCGCGTGATTTCGGCGTGCTGAGGGGCGCGCAGCGCCCCCAGTCACGCCGAAATCACTAGAAGGAGTGCTCTTCGGCGGGGAAGACGCCGGAGGACACCTCGGCGGCGTATTGTTCTGCGGCACGGCGCAATTCGCCACCGACGTCGCCGAAGCGCTTGACGAACTTGGCCGTCTTGCCACCGGTCATTCCGGCCATGTCCTGCCAGACGAGAACCTGGGCGTCACAGTTGGGGCCCGCGCCGATGCCGATCGTCGGAATCGTCAGCTTGCCGGTGATCTGCGTGGCCAACTCGGCCGGCACCATCTCCATCACCACGGCGATCGCACCGGCCTCGGCGACGGCGATCGCGTCGTGGACGGTCTGCTCGGCGGCGTCGCCGCGGCCCTGAACCCGGAAGCCACCCAGGCTGTTGACCGACTGCGGGGTGAAACCGATGTGCGCGACGACCGGGATGCCGGCATGAGTGAGCGCGACGATCTGCTCGGCGACGCGTTCGCCGCCCTCGAGTTTCACCGCGTGCGCACCGGCTTCCTTCATGAACCGGACGGCCGTAGACAGAGCCTGTGCGGGCCCGGCCTCGTAACTGCCGAAGGGCAGATCGGCGACCACCAGCGCGTGCGGGGCGCCGCGGACGACGCCGCGGACCAGGGGGATCAGTTCGTCGACCGAGACCGGCACGGTGGTGTCGTAGCCGTACACCACGTTGGCGGCCGAGTCGCCGACGAGCAGCACCGGAATGCCGGCTTCGTCGAACACCCGGGCGCTGGAGTAGTCGTAGGCCGTGAGCATGGCCCACTTGTGGCCTTCGCTCTTCCACTGCTGCAGGTGATGGGTGCGGACCTTGGTTCGGGGCTTCTCAACAGGCACATCAGTTCCCTGGGCACCGTAAACCGTCTGCTCAGACATCGCTGTCCTCATTTTCAGTGTGGGTCGGGTCGTTCCTCGTGGCCCGCCCTGCGGGTCCCCGGGTACGTCTGACCTCACCATTCTGCCATCGCGACCGGGAGTGGCGAATACCCGATTGAGTGGACTTTCTCACACCGGCGTCAGGGGCACTACCATCGCGAGCATGCAACGGCTCAGCGGACTCGACGCGACCTTCCTCTACCTCGAAAGCCCTTCTCAGCCCTTGCACGTGTGCTCGGTGCTCGAGCTCGACGCGTCGACCATCCCGGGCGGCTACAGCTTCGACAAGCTGCGCGACGCCCTGGCGCTGCGGATCACCGCCATGCCCGAGTTCCGCGAGAAGCTGGCCGACAGCCCGTTCAACATCGACCATCCGGTGTGGGTGGAGGACAAGGACTTTGACGTCGACCGGCATCTGCACCGCATCGCGGTCCCGGCGCCGGGCGGACGCACCGAACTGGCCGAGATGTGCGGGCACATCGCCTCGCTGCCGCTGGACCGCAGCAGGCCGCTGTGGGAGATGTGCGTCATCGAGGGCGTGGAAGGTCCGGTCGGGACCGACTCTCGCGGCCGGATCGCGGTCATGACCAAGGTGCACCACGCCGCCGTCGACGGCGTCACCGGCGCAAACCTGATGTCGCAGCTGTGCAGCACCGAGGCCGATCCACCGGCGCCGGAGCCGGTGGCCGGCACCCGCGACGCCAGCCAGCTCGAGATCGCGGCGCGCGGTCTGCTGCGTTTTTCCACCCGCCCCGTGAATCTGGTCACCCGGGCACTGCCCGCCACGGTGAGCACGGTGGTCGACACCGTTCGTCGCGCCGTCGCGGGCGAAACGATGGCCAGCCCGTTCACGGCGCCGCCGACGCCGTTCAATGCCAGCATCACCGGGCGGCGCAACGTCGCCTTCGCGCAGCTGGACCTGGAGGATGTGAAGGCCGTCAAGAACCATTTCGGCGTCAAGCTCAACGACGTGGTGATGGCGCTGGTGGCCGGCGCACTGCGGCACTATCTGATCGACGTCGGCGAGCTGCCGGACAGCTCCCTGGTCGCCATGGTGCCGGTGTCGGTTCACGGGAAATCGGATCGGCCCGGGCGCAACAAGGTGTCCGGCATGTTCACCAGCCTGGAAACCGACATCGAAGATCCAGCGGACCGCCTCGAGGCCATCGCCGCGGCGAGTTCGGTTGCCAAGGAACACAGTTCGGCGATCGCAGCCACGCTGCTGCAGGATTGGTCGCAGTTCGCCGCGCCGGCGGTGTTCGGTGCCGCGATGCGGCTCTACGCCGCCACCCGGCTGACCGAGGCCCGCCCGGTGCACAACCTGGTGGTGTCCAACGTGCCCGGACCGCAGGAGCCGCTGTACTTCCTGGGCGCCGAGGTCAAGGCCATGTACCCGCTCGGACCGATCTTCCACGGCTCGGGCCTGAACATCACGGTGATGTCGCTGAGCGGCAAGCTCGACGTCGGCATCATCTCCACCCCGGAGCTGCTGCCCGACCTGTGGCACCTGGCCGACGCGTTCGTGGCGGAGATGAAGGAGCTGCTGGCCTCCTGTTCCGGATAGCCGGCCGCGCCGCGACTGACCGGCGTTCCGGGTTGCGGCCTGGGCGCATGGCACTATGTGTGGCGATGAATCTGGTGTTGCCATGACCTTGTCGAAGGCCCCCTCCAAGCTGCGATCCCCCGGCGGACTCCTGCGCGTGACCGCCGTCGCGGCCGCCGTCGCCCTCGTGGCCGGCGCCGCCGGCTGCGGGCGCGTGGTCGACGGCCGCCCGGTTCTGGCGAGTCCGCGGATCGGTGACCCGGTCTCCTGGGACAAGTGCGAACTCGACGAGAGCAACCCCGGCGCGCAGGACGCCGTCAAGCGCAGTGTCCAGTGCGGGCGGATCGCGGTGCCCGTCGACTACGGCAAGCCCGACGGTGACGTGGCGGTCCTGGCGGTGGTGCGGTTCCCCGCGACCGGCAAGAAGATCGGTTCGCTGGTGATCAACCCGGGCGGACCGGGGGAGTCGGGCGTCGAGGCCGCGGTGAGCATGGTGTCGCTGGTGCCGAGCGACGTGCGGGAGCGTTTCGACCTCGTCGGTTTCGACCCGCGCGGGGTGGGGTTGTCCACCCCGGCACTGTGGTGCAACTCCGACGCCGACAACGACCGGCTGCGGGCCGACAACGTGGTGGCCTACACACCGGAGGGTGTGACGCACATCGACGGCGAGACCAAGCAGTTCATCAAGCGCTGCGTCGACAAGATGGGCAAGGACTTCCTGGCCAACGTCGGCACCGTGAACGTCGCCAAGGACCTCGACTCGATCCGGGCGGCCGTCGGCGATGACAAGCTGACCTACCTCGGCTACTCCTATGGCACCCGCATCGGCGCCGAATACGCCGAGCAGTTCCCGACGAAGGTGCGCGCGATGATCCTCGACGGGGCCGTGGACCCCGACGCCGATCCGATCCAGGCCGATCTGGACCAGGCCGCGGCGTTCCAGAAGGCGTTCGACAATTTCGCGGCCGACTGCGCCAAGTCGTTCGACTGCCCGCTGGGCACGGATCCGGCGAAATCCGTTGACGTGTACCGCAGTTTGGTCGAGCCGCTGGTGGACAAGCCGGCCAAGACCAGGGATCCGCGCGGGTTGTCCTACAGCGACGCGATTGTCGCGACGATCATGGCGCTGTACTCGCCGAACCTCTGGCGCCACCTGGAAAACGGTCTGGTGGAACTGCGGGCGGGCCGCGGCGACACGCTGCTGGCCCTGGCCGACATGTACATGCGCCGCGACGACAAGGGGCACTACACCAACTCCACGGATGCGCGGGTCGCGGTCAACTGCGTGGACCAACCGGCCATCAGCGACCCCGCCACGATCGTCGACGAGGACCGGCGGATGCGTGAGGCGGCGCCGTTCATGAGCTACGGCGAGTTCACCGGGCACGCGCCGATGCCCACATGTGCACTGTGGCCGGTACCGCCGACGAGCAAGCCGCACAAGGTGTCGGCGCCCGGCCTGCCGCCGCCGCTGGTGGTTTCCACCACCCACGATCCGGCCACCCCGTACCAGGCCGGCGTCGATCTGGCCAAGCAACTCGGCGGCGCACTGCTGACCTTCGAAGGCACCCAGCACACCGTCGTGTTTCAGGGCAACAAGTGTGTGGACAACTACTCGGCGGCCTACCTGTTGGACAACACCCTGCCGCCGCAGGGCGCGGTCTGCCGTTAACGCTTGGCGTGGCCGATATCTCGCTGTGACCTGGCTGTGCGAGCATTGCCCGATGCCGCTCGCCAGGCCCCGGGGTTCCGCGCTGCTCGCGTTGCTCCTGGTGACCTGGTTCGCCGCGCCGGCAGCTAGCGCGATACCGCCTGCGCCACAGGTGAATTGGACAGACTGCACGGCGATGCTCGGTGACACCGGCGACATCCCGACGGCGCGCTGCGCGATGGTTCCGGTGGACGGCTCCACCGATGTCGCGGTGATCCGGATCCCGGCCGAAGGCACCCGGATCGGCTCCCTGTTCGTCAACCCGGGCGGCCCGGGCGGTTCGGCGGTCGACGCGGTCGCCGGCATGGGCGCCGCGCTGAAGGGCAGTCCCATCAACGAACATTTCGACCTCGTGGGCGTCGACCCGCGCGGCGTCGGGCATTCCACCCCGGAGTTGCGCTGCCGCACCGACGCCGAGTTCGACGCCTGGCGCGCCGAACCGATGGTCGACTACAGCCCGGCCGGCGTCGCGCATATCGAGGGGCTTTATCAGCAGTTCGTCGATCGCTGCGTGACCCGGATGGGCGAGGGCTTCCTCGCCGGCCTGGGGGCCGCGACGGCCGCGGACGACATGGACACCGTGCGCCGGGTGCTCGGTGACGACACGATCAACTTCCTCGGCTTCTCCTACGCCACCGAGATCGGCACCTCGTACGTCAACCGGTTCGGCGACCACGTGCGTGCGATGGTGCTCGACGGCGCGATCGACCCGAGTGTCGACCCCATCGACAAGAGCGTCCGCCAGATGGCCGCCTTCCAGCAGGCGTTCAACGACTACGCCGCCGACTGCGCCACGTCGCCGGACTGCCCGCTCGGCCAGGACCCCGCGCAGTGGAACACCCGCTATCACGCCCTGGTCGACCCGTTGGCCACCAGGCCGGCCCCCGTTTCGGGTGACCCACGCGGTCTGGGGTATGCCGATGCCATCACCGGAACCGTCAACGCGCTCTACACCCCGGCGTTCTGGAGATACCTGACCAGCGGGCTGCTCGGGCTGGCGCGCGGCGCCGATCCCGGCGACCTGCTGCTGCTGGCCGACGAGTATGAAGGCCGGCGGGTCGACGGCACCTATCGCAATCAGCAGGACGCATTCACCGCTGTGCGCTGCGTCGACGCGCCCTTCCCGACCGACCCGGCCGTCTGGGTGGCCACCGACCAGCGGATCCGACAGGCCGCCCCGTTCCTGTCCTACGGGCAGTTCACCGGCTACGCACCGCGCGACATCTGCGCGTTCTGGCCGGTACCCGCGACGTCATCGCCCGCACCGGCCCGGCCCGCGACGCCGGGCCAGGTGGTCGTCGTGTCCACCACGCACGACCCGGCCACCCCGTATCAGGCAGGCGTGGATCTGGCCCGTCAGCTCGGCGCCCCGTTGATCACTTACGAGGGCACACAGCACACTGCGGTGTTCAACGGCATCGAATGCGTCGACACCGCGGTGGTGGGCTACTTCGTCGACGGCGTGGTGCCGGCGAACCTGCACTGCTAGTTCCGGCGTGGCCCCGCTCCCGCGCCGAGGAGCCGGATAAGTGACTTTTCCCGTGCCGCAGGGTCACAAAGTGGCTCGCCGCCGACTGCCACGCTCGTGGAACCCGACGCCGCCGCGGTGGTGCTGCGCGGGCGAGGCGAAGTTGGCGACGCGAACGTAACACCGATTTAACAGCCGCTGCATACGCTCGCGGGCATGGATCGCCAGACGGAATTCGTGCTGCGCACGCTGGAGGAACGCGACATCCGCTTTGTCCGGTTGTGGTTCACCGATGTGCTCGGATACCTCAAGAGCGTGGCGATCGCCCCGGCCGAACTCGAGGGTGCGTTCGCCGAGGGGATCGGCTTCGACGGCTCCTCGATCGAGGGCTTCGCCCGGGTGTCGGAATCCGACACGGTCGCCCGCCCCGATCCGTCGACCTTCCAGATTCTGCCCTGGACCACCAGCAAGGGCGAGCACCACTCGGCGCGGATGTTCTGCGACATCACCATGCCCGACGGCTCACCGTCGTGGGCCGACTCCCGGCATGTGCTGCGCCGCCAGCTGGCCAAGGCCAGCGATCTGGGCTTCTCCTGCTACATCCACCCCGAGATCGAGTTCTTCCTGCTCGAACCCGGCCCGTACGACGGCAGTCGGCCGACCCCTGCTGATGAAGGCGGCTACTTCGACCAGGCCGTGCACGACTCGGCGCCCAACTTCCGCCGGCACGCCATCGACGCGCTCGAGCAGATGGGCATCTCGGTGGAGTTCAGCCACCACGAGGGCGCGCCCGGCCAGCAGGAGATCGACCTGCGCTACGCCGACGCCCTGTCCATGGCCGACAACGTCATGACCTTCCGGTACGTGGTCAAGGAGGTCGCCCTGGGCGAGGGTGTGCGCGCGTCGTTCATGCCCAAGCCGTTCGCCGAATACCCCGGCTCGGCGATGCACACCCACATGAGCCTGTTCGAGGGCGAGACCAACGCCTTCCACAGCCCCGAGGATCCGCTGCAGCTCTCCGACGTCGGCAAGTCGTTCATCGCCGGCATCCTCGAACACGCCAGCGAGATCAGTGCGGTCACCAACCAGTGGGTGAACTCCTACAAGCGGCTGGTGCACGGCGGCGAGGCCCCGACGGCCGCCTCCTGGGGTGCGGCCAACCGCTCGGCTCTGGTGCGGGTGCCGATGTACACCCCCAACAAGTCGAGCTCGCGGCGCGTCGAGGTGCGCAGCCCCGATTCGGCCTGCAACCCGTACCTGACGTTCGCGGTGCTGCTGGCCGCCGGGCTGCGTGGCGTCGAGAAGGGCTACGTGCTCGGGCCGCAGGCCGAGGACAACGTCTGGACCCTGACTCCCGAGGAACGCCGCGCGATGGGCTACCGCGAGCTGCCCGGGTCGCTCGGCAACGCGCTGGAGGCCATGGAGACTTCGGAACTGGTCGCAGAAGCCTTGGGGGAGAACGTGTTCGACTTCTTCCTGCGAAACAAGCGCACGGAGTGGGAGAACTACCGCAGCAACGTCACCCCGTACGAGCTCAAGCAGTACCTCTCGCTCTAGTCCTGGCCGCTAGCGGGGCCTACCGGGGCACCCTCGGCGGTGCGTTACGGTCTTGTGGTGTCCCATCCCGCCGTGCCGAAACCCGCGACGCGGCGGCCCACGCTGCCCAGCGCGGGCCGGCTCGGACTGGTCGAACCGACCGCGACGGCCGACCTGACGCGGCTGGGCTGGAACACCGACGCGCACATCGAACTGCTGTGGTCGCTGTCGCGGGCGCCCGACGCCGACGCCGCGCTGCGCACCATGGTCCGGCTGGCCGACGCACTCGACTCCGGTTGGGACGAACTCAACGGTGAGCTGCTGACCGACAAAGCGCTGCGTGGCCGGCTCTTGGCGCTGCTCGGTTCGTCACTGGCGTTCGGTGATCACCTGGTGGCCCACCCGCGGACATGGCGGCTGCTGCACGGCAAGGTCGAGTTGCCGTCGGCCGCCGAGCTGAAGACGTCGTTCACCGAGTGCGCGACGTGCACCCCGCTGCCGGAGGTGCAGCGTGCGCTGCGCAAGCTGTACCGCGACCGGCTGATGGTACTGGCGGCCCTCGACGTGGCCCCCACCGTGGAGAACGAACGCGTGCTGCCGTTCGCGACGGTAGGCGAGCATCTGGCCGATCTGGCCGACGCCGCACTGGCGGCCGCGCTGGAGGTCGCCGTGGCAACGGTGTGCACGGAAGACGTGCCGGCACCTGGGCTTGCCGTCATCGCGATGGGCAAATGCGGTGCGCGAGAGCTGAATTACGTCAGCGACGTCGACGTCATCTTCGTCGGCCAGACCGCGGACGCGGTGACCACACGTGTTGCCGGAGAGTTGATGCGATTCGCGTCGGACACCTTCTTCGAGACCGACGCCGCCCTGCGGCCCGAGGGCAAGCAGGGTCAGCTGGTGCGGACCCTGGACTCGCACATCGCCTACTACCAGCGCTGGGCCAAGACGTGGGAGTTCCAGGCGCTGCTGAAGGCGCGGCCGGCCGCGGGCGATGCGCAGCTCGGCGAGAAGTACATGGACGCGCTGATGCCGATGGTGTGGACGGCGTGTGAGCGCGAGGACTTCGTGGTCGACGTCCAGGCGATGCGCCGCCGGGTCGTCGAGAATGTGCCCGCAGAGGTGCGCGACCGCGAGATCAAGCTGGGTTACGGCGGGCTGCGTGACGTCGAATTCGCTGTCCAGCTACTGCAATTGGTGCACGGCCGCAACGACGCCTCCCTGCATGTGAGCGCCACGCTGGACGCGCTGGCGGCGCTGGCCGCGGGCGGCTACATCGGCCGCGACGACGCCGCCAACATGCGCGCGTCCTATGAATTTCTGCGACTGCTCGAACACCGGCTGCAGTTGCAGCGGCTCAAGCGCACACACATGCTGCCCGCCCCCGACGACGACGAGGCACTGCGCTGGCTCGCGCGCGCGGCGCACATCCGGCCCGACGGTACGCACGATGCGCTGGGGGTGCTGCGCGAGGAACTCAAACGCCACAGCCTGCGGGTGTCCCGGCTGCACGCCAAGCTGTTCTACCAGCCGATGCTCGAATCCCTCGGTGGTTCAATGGAATTCGCCGAGGGTATGGCAGGTGAGGCCGCTGAGCGTCAGCTGGCCGCGCTGGGGTACCAGTCGCCGCACAGTGCGCTGACTCACCTCGCGGCACTGACCACTGCGAGCGGGCGCCGCGGCCGCGTGCAGGCCGTGCTGCTGCCCACCCTGCTGGACTGGCTCTCGGACACTCCCGACCCCGACGGCGGTCTGCTGGCCTACCGCAAGCTCTCCGAGGCGTTGGCAGACCAGCGCTGGTTCCTGCAGACGCTGCGCGACGAGAGCGCGGTGGCCAAACGGCTGATGCGCGTTCTCGGCACCTCGGCGTACGTGCCGGAGCTGCTGATGCGCGCCCCCGAGGTCATCCAGTCCTATGCCGACGGGCCAACTGGCCCAAAGCTTCTGGACACGGATCCGGACGGTGTCGCCAAGGCGCTGATCGCCGCGGCGGGCCGGCAGTCCGACCCGGTGAAGGCGATCGCGTCGGCCCGCACGTTGCGGCGGCGCGAGCTGGCCCGTGTCGCCTCGGCCGATCTGCTGGGCATGCTCGACGTCCGGGACGTCTGCAACGCGTTGACGTCCATCTGGGTTGCCGTGCTGCAGGCCGCGCTCGAGGCGGTCATCCGGGAGAACCTGCCCAGCAACGACTCCGGCGGGGAGGCTCCCGCCGCGATCGCCGTGATCGGGATGGGCCGACTCGGCGGCGGCGAACTGGGATACGGGTCCGACGCCGATGTCATGTTCGTGTGCGAGCCGGCGCCCGGCGTGGAGGAGACCGTCGCCGTCAAGTGGTCGGTGTCGGTCGCCGAACAGGTGCGCGCGCTGCTCGGAACGCCGAGCGTGGATCCGCCGCTGGAGGTCGACGCCAATCTGCGTCCCGAGGGCCGCAACGGCCCGCTGGTGCGCACCCTGGGGTCCTACGAGGCGTACTACAAGCAGTGGGCGCAGGCCTGGGAGATCCAGGCGCTGCTGCGCGCGCACCGGGTGGCCGGCGACCCGGATCTGGGCGAGCGGTTCCTGCTGATGATCGACGCGGTGCGGTATCCGGCGGGCGGCATCTCGGCCGAGACGGTGCAGGAGATCCGCCGCATCAAGGCCCGCGTCGACGCCGAGCGACTGCCCCGCGGGGCCGACCCCAATACGCACACCAAGCTGGGCCGCGGCGGGCTGGCCGACGTCGAGTGGACGGTGCAGTTGCTGCAGCTGCGGTTCGCCGACGACATCCCGGCCCTGCACAACACCTCGACCCTGGAAACCCTGGATGCCATCGGGGCCGCCGAGCTGATCACCGACGCCGAGGTCGATCAGCTTCGCGAGGCGTGGCTGCTGGCCACCCGGGCCCGCAACGCGCTGGTGCAGGTGCGCGGGAAGCCGGTGGACCAACTGCCCGGCCCGGGGCGGCAACTGAACGCCGTGGCGGTGGCCGCCGGCTGGCCCAACGACGACGGCAGCGAATTCCTGGACAACTATCTGCGGGTCACCCGGCGGGCAAAGGCCGTGGTGCGCAAGGTGTTCGGGGGCTGATGTTCCTCGGCGAGTGCGCGTGTCGGTACGCGACGCGCCGCGGCGTCGCGTACAAACGCGCACACTCGCGCGCGGGGTTCACTGACCCGGCGCGTTTTCGTAGAACCCTCGATGCTATGAACACCTGATGAAGTTCTCCGCCGAGGTGATGGACGCCGAGGAATTCGACCGCCAGCGTGACCTGTACGAACCGCTGGCCGGCGCGGTGCGCGAATTGCTGGACGCCACGATCCGCACCCAGGCCGACGCCGACACCGTCGCCGCGGCGGTACGCGCGGTCGAGGCCGTCACGGCGTCCCTGCGCGCCACGCAGCTCGAAGGCCCTCGGGGCGTCCGCTACACCTCCGACGGCCGCAGCATGACGTGGGGCAATCCGGTGATCGGTATCCACAACGCATTCGCGCCGCCGGTGGTGGTCAACAAAGAGGACGGCCGCTGCTGGGCGGAGTTCGACCTCGGCGCGGCCTATGAGGGCCCGCCCGACCACGTGCACGGCGGAGTCAGCGCGCTGATCCTCGACCATATGCTCGGGGAGGTGGCCAGCCTCGGCGGCGTCAAGCCGATCTTCACCGGGACGATCTCGTGCCGGTATCTGCGCGGCACTCCGCTTGGCCGGCTGAGGTGTGAGACGTGGGTCGACCGTGTCGACGGAATCAAGACGTACGCCAAGGGATTCATCGCCGACGCCGACGGGCCGACGGTGGAGGCCGAGGGCGTGTTCATTCAGCCCGCCTGGGCCCGATAGTGCGGTTCTACGTCAGCACCGCGTTCCTGGACACCCGCGAGGCCGTCGAAGTCGCCAGGGCCGCAGACGAACTCGGCTACGACGGCATGGGTGTCCCGGATCACGTCGTCAATCTGGAGACGCTGCAGACGCCGTATCCCTACACGAAGGACGGCGCGCGGCGCTGGGAGGCGTTCACCGACTGGCCCGATCCGTGGGTGATGATCGGCGCCATCGCGCTGGTGACGTCGCGGTTGCGGTTCGTCACGACGGTGTACCTGCCGGCGATGCGCGATCCGTTCTCGGCCGCCAAAGCCATTGGTACAGCGGCGGTTCTAGCGAAAGGCCGTCTGGAGCTCGGGATCGGGGTGGGCTGGTGCCGGGAGGAATTCGAACTCCTCGGCCAGGCCTTCGAAAGGCGCGGCAAGCGGACCGACGAGATGCTGGAGTTGATGAAGGCGCTCTGGGCGCCGGGCTGGACCGAGTTCTCCGGCGAGTTCTATCAGGTGCCGCGCCTGGAGATGGAGCCCACGCCGCCGCCGATCCCGATCTACGTCGGCGGCCTCTCCGATATCGCGCTGCGGCGTGCCGCCCGCCACGACGGCTGGATCGGCGACCTGATCACCACCGACCGCGCGCTGGAACGCATCGGGCGGCTGCGCGAGTTACGGGCCGAAAACGGTTTGGGCATGGACGGTTTCGAGGTCATCACCCCGCTGGTCGATGCCTTCACCCCGGAGCATTACCAACGTGCCGCGGCGGGCGGGATCACCGGGATCATCACCATGCCGTGGATGTTCTACACCGGGCCGGAATCCACCCTGCAGCAGAAGGTCGACGGGATGAAGCGCTTCCGTGAGGATATGAAGCTGGACGGCTGAGGTTCCGGCCCGGCGGCATGAGTCAGGCCGGGGCTCGTACCGTATCGACGATCTTGTCGATCACGTCGGCCTTGGGCGTCACATTGGCACCCTCGCGCAACGAGATGACGAAGGCCACCGATCCCTCGACGTTGGGCACCGTGGTGATCACCATGCTGTGGAATGCCGACGGGCCGTTGCAGGCATCGGTGGCGATGCCCTTCACCGTTGCCACCATCTGCAC
>WBZP01000810.1_pt1 | contig 40926 bp, 41 predicted proteins | sample 5204301 | NCBI WGS metagenome assembly WBZP01 (sample SAMN12412401, study PRJNA552823) | activated sludge metagenome | isolation source: activated sludge from nitrification reactor of wastewater treatment plant... | place: USA: Pennsylvania | collected 2017
GATGCGATTTACAACAACCAACGCCCGCATCAGGGGCTGCCCGGCCGCGTTACTCCCCGCGCGGCGTGGGAAGCCACCCCGAAAGCCGACGCTCCTCGCCCCCAGCCCGACAGGCCCCTGTTCGTCCCACCCACACCGAAGCAAAAGCGGCCCGCACCGCCGCCGCAGGACCTCCCCACAGGGACCCGCGTGATGACGCTGAACACCGCCGGCACGCTCATGCTCGCCGGGGTCAACTACAAAGTCGACGGACGCCTGGCCTGCGAGCACGTCCTGGTCAGCGCTAACGGTGACAACATCACCGTGGCCAACCTCGACGGCGAAGTGCTCATCGAGCACATCCGTCCCGCAGCCGGGGTGCGATACGTCGGCAACGGGAAACCCCGCGGACCACGCCAAGACCGATGACATGTCACCGATGTCCTGAGACACCAAGTGTCACCGAAGGGTCGCGCCCCGTGGGGTGGTGTAAGTAGGGCAAGCGTTTTCGCGTGAGGCTCTGTGGTTTTCACTATGCCGTGAGAGCCGCTGTGGGGGCAATGCTTTCGGCGGGTTTGGTGCCGGGGTCGCTGGTTTTGAGCAGGGCCAGGGTGGCTTCGGATAGGTAGCGTTTGTCGGCGACCTGCCATTCGTCGTGGGCTTCGACGAGCACCGAGCCGGCCAGCCGCAACAGTGCGGCCGGATTCGGGAAGACGCCAACGACGTCGGTTCTGCGTTTGATCTCCCGATTGAGACGCTCCAAGGGATTGGTCGACCAGATCTTCTTCCAGTGCGCCACCGGGAAATCAGCGAAGGAGGTGACGTCATCGGCGGCATTGCGCAGCATGGTCTCGACCTTGGGGAACTGGCGGCCCAGCATGGTGGCGATGGTGTCGAGTTGCTCGCGGACATGATCGGCGTCGGGCTGGGCGAAGATAGTGCGGATCGCCGCGGCCACCATCTCCGCTGATCCCTTGGGCACCTGGGCCAGCACGTTGCGCACGAAATGCACCCGGCAGCGCTGCCAGGCGGCCCCGATCAGCACCGCCTCGATGGCGGCCCGCAGCCCGGCGTGGGCATCGGAGATGACCAGCTGTACCCCGGCCAAGCCGCGCGATTTGAGCGAACGCAAAAACGCCGTCCAGAACGCGCCGTCCTCAGAATCGCCGACCTCGAAGCCGAGCACTTCGCGGCGGCCATCGGCAGCCACGCCGGTGGCGATCACCACCGCCTGGGAGACGACCCGGTGGTTGACCCGAGCCTTGCAGTAGGTGGCATCGAGGAACACATACGGAAACGCCTGCTCCGAGAGCGGCCGATCGCGGAAGGCGGCCACTTCGGTGTCCAGGTCCGCGCAGATCCGCGAGACCTCGCTTTTGGAGATCCCCGAATCGGCCCCCAGGGCTTTGACCAGATCGTCGACCTTACGAGTGGAGGTGCCGTGCAGGTAGGCCTCCATCACCACCCCGAACAGGCACTGATCGACCCGGCGGCGGCGCTCGAGCAGCGCCGGGAAAAACGAACCCGACCGCAGCTTGGGGATCCGCAGCTCCAAATCGCCGGCCACGGTGGTCAAGGTGCGCGGCCGTGACCCATTGCGCTGATTGGTTCTGGACTCGCAGCGCTCATGGGCGGCGGCGCCGATCAGCGCGGTCAACTCCGCCTCGATCAGAGCCTGGTAGATGGTTTCGGCTGCTTGCGTGATTCGCTCACCGGCATCGGCGGTGCGCAGTGCATCGAGCACCTCGAGCAAGGCAGACTGATCCAGGGCCATCGCGGTGTTCCTCTCGGTAGTGATCCTTGGTCGTTTCACCACAGAGACTCCCGCGATGGCCTCCTACATCAGGACCGACACGCCGCCCCTACTTACACCACCCCCGGGGACGTGAACCTTGGTTTTGGGCTGGCGCGTTTCGGCATTGACAGCAAGGACGATATCTTGCGGGACGGAGGCCCATTCGGCTTTGGCCACGTGCTCATGCCCGGCGGGCAAGGGGCCGCGGGTTGGGATAACCCTCACGACGATTTCCACCCAATCCAATCCGCGGGCGACCGCATAATCGCCTTTGGCACCTCGATTATTCGGGGGGTTCAGGACACCTACCCCGAGCTTGAGATAACCGGCTCGGCTTTCGGTGGATTTACTGTCGAAGCAGGCCTGATCGTTTGGACTGCCGGGGCGTTCTTGGAGAAGCTCTATACGCCCGCACCACAACCGGAGCCCAAACCGGAACCCGAACCGGAGCCGGAGCCGGCCCCAGGGCCGGACCCAGACCCGGATGATGAGTCCGGGTTGTATCCGGATCCATACGGTGGAGGAGGGAACCCCACGACGATTTGGGATGGCGACGGCGGGGTGGGCCCAACGACCATCTGGGACGGCGACGGTGGAGTTAGTCCGACAACAATCTGGGACGAGAATGGCGGCGGTGGAAACCCTGCAACGATCTGGGATGAGAACGGCGGTGGCGTCGCCCCCAACGCCGTTCAAGGCATTGCATTGTCCGCCAGAGTCATAACTGGCCCTGGACTTGAGGCGAGCGCGATTCAGGTTGGCCCTCGCACATTCGCGTAGCAACTTAAATCGGCTCGTCATCCGTTGCTGCTGGGTGCACGAGGCGCGGCATATCGGTCGGTGTTGTAGGCCGACGACCACCTCTCACGGTGCCAGTAGAGCTGATCGGGATCTACGCGCGCTCGACGACGTCTCAGTCCGGAATAAGCCCGCCCCCAGTGACCTTGGCTCGAGCAGGTGCTGCTCGCGTGGTGGGATAACGGGTGACCTCAGCTGAGTCGCAGCCTTGCCGACCAGGGATCTCAAGGCCTAAGACTGCTGACGACCGGGTCTGCCGCCCCGGGCCTGCTACTGAAGGACCGCAGGCTCCTCCCCCCGCTATCGGACCGAATAACCAACGGCACGCACAGGAACGCCCTTGTACCGGGTTGTCATCGCGCACACTGGGACACGCATCCGATCGCGATGGGAGGAACGATGCCGGACATCAGTCCCGTCGCCGAATTCGACTTCATCATCGTGGGCGCAGGCAGTGCGGGCTGCTTGCTCGCCAATCGGCTCAGTACCAACCCTGACCACCGGGTGCTCCTGATCGAGGCCGGCGGCAAGGACGACTGGTTCTGGATCAAGGTGCCGGTGGGCTATCTGTACACGATTGCCAACCCACGCACCGACTGGTGCTTCACCACCGAGGCCGATCCCGGCCTGGCCGGCCGCAGCATTCTCTACGCGCGGGGCCGCGTGATCGGCGGTTGCTCGTCGATCAACGCGATGATCCATATGCGCGGTCAGGCTTCCGATTACGACCTGTGGGCGCAGGCCACCGGTGACGAGCGATGGCTCTGGGGTGGGTCGGACTCCCCCGGCGAGACACTGGCGATCTACAAGGAGTTGGAAGACTACTTCGGCGGAGCCGACGACTGGCACGGCGTCGGTGGTGAGATCCGCGTCGAGCGACCGCGGGTGCGCTGGAAGATCCTGGACGCCTGGCAGGCCGCCGCCGCCGAGGTGGGCATCCCCCCGATCGACGAGTTCAACCGTGGCGACAACGCCGGCAGCGCGTACTTCCATGTCAATCAACGCCGAGGCCGTCGCTGGTCGATGGCGGATGCTTTCCTGCATCCCGTCGCACATCGGCCCAACCTCACCGTCTACACCCAGACCCAGGCCGTGCGACTGCTGATGGACGACCAGGTCGACGAGGGTCAGCGTCGCGGTGCCTGGACCACCGCTCAGCGCCGTGCCACCGGGGTGCGGCTACTGAAGGACGGCCAGATCGTCGACGTCCGAGCGCGCCGGGAAGTGATCCTGAGCGCCGGCTCCATCGGCTCGCCCCATCTGATGCAGGTCTCGGGTCTCGGCCCAGCCGAGTTGCTCACCCAGCATCAGGTGCCGGTGGCCGTCGACCTGCCCGGCGTGGGCGAAAACCTCCAGGACCACTTGCAGATACGAACGATCTACCGGGTGCGGGGTGCCCGGACGGTCAACACGCTGTACCGGAATTGGATCACCCGCGGCGGCATGGGACTTCAGTACCTCACGCTGCGATCGGGACCCATGACCATGCCGCCGTCCACGCTCGGGGCTTTCGCCAGGAGCGACCCCGCGCTGGCCAGTCCCGATATGGAGTGGCACGTGCAGCCCTTGTCCTTGCCGAAGTTCGGCGAACCGCTGCACCCTTATGGCGCGATCACTCCCTCGGTCTGCAACCTGCGCCCCACCTCGCGCGGCCATGTGCGCATGGCCGACGCCGATCCGCTCAACAGCCCGAAGATCTTGTGCAATTACCTGTCGACCGACGCCGATCGCCGGATCGCCGTGCGCGGGCTCCGGATGACCCGGCAGATCATGGCGGCGACACCGATGGGCCGCTACCGTCCGGAAGAGGTGCTCCCGGGCCCACAGTTGGTGAGCGACGAAGACCTGCAGAAAGCGGCCGGCGAACTCGGGACAACGATCTTCCACCCGGTGGGCACCTGCGCGATGGGAGCGTTTGACGCGCACGGTCGGCCGCGGTCGGCCACCACCGTCCTCGACACCGACTGCCGGGTCTACGGAGTCGCCGGCCTTCGAGTGGTCGATGCCTCGGCGATGCCCACCATCACTTCGGGCAATACCAACGCGCCGGTCATGCTGATCGCAGAGCGCGCTGCACAGGCAATCGTGGGGTAATTCGCGAGGCCGCCCGTTTGGGACCTATTGCGTTACACCCCAGTTGTTTTCATTCATTCCCTGCGCGCTCCGGTGCGAGCTGCTCTTGCCCGAATGGTGACTTCAGGTTGACCTCAGCGCGGCGTGCGAGCGCGTAGGACGGCCAGGCGCTGATTGTATTCAGCTTCGTCGATGTCGCCGCGGGCGAATCGAGCAGCCAGAAGCTGCTCTGGTGATTCGGTGTACAGCGGGGACTGATTGACGGCTCGCGGCGGTGCATTTCCGACGCCGGAGCGAATCAGCGCGATGATCGCGACGATCACGAGAGCCAAGAACAGAACCATTCCGATTGCCATGCCTGCGTATCCCCATCCACTCATGTCGTGGTCGTACCAGAACATCATGGGAGCTTCTCCCTTCCTGTCGTGTTGACGAGTGCGGTGTGAGCCCTGCTGTCTCAACCGGCGTAGCTCAGGGTGGTCATCATCCCAGCTTCCATGTGATAACCGTTGTGACAGTGCAGCATCCACATGCCCGGGTTGTCGGCAACCAATCTGACCATCACCGAGTGCATCGGTCTCACGATCACGGTGTCCTTGCGTGGCCCCGCACTGCCATCAGGGTTGACCACCTGGAAAGTGTGGCCATGCAGGTGCATCGGATGCCACATCATGGTCGCGTTCGTGAACGTCAGCGTCGCGTGCTGGCCCTGACGCACGCTCAGCGGAACCGTCTGGTCGTAGGGTCGGCCGTTGATCATCCAGGAGTACTCCATCATCGCGCCGGTCAGCCTCGCCGCCAGGGCGAGGTCGCTGCGAGTGGGTAGCTCGACCTCCGTAGTGGCAGTGAAGGCATCCACTGTGCCGACACGCCCGGCGAGTTCCGACGGCCGAAACACCGCATCCGGGGCGCTGCCGCCGCCGGTGACCAACAAGGCGCGTGCCACCGCGTTCTTCCCTTCGGCAGACGCGATGAGCGGAAATATTCCATCGCTTGCGGTCACGATGACGTCGTAGCGCTCCCCCATGCCCACGAGGACGGCATCGACATCGGTGGGGACGACGGGGAAGCCGTCGGTATGGGTTACCGTCATCGGATGTCCGGCCAGGGCCACCCGAAAGGCGGTGTCGGCGGCGGCATTGATAATCCGGATCCGGATACGCTGTCCTGGCTTGGCGTTGAACACCGTTGGCGCTGAGGGAATCCGGCCATTGATGATGTAGTACGGGTAGCTGACGTCGCCAGCATCCCCGCCGAGTAGGTCACTCGAGCCCACGGCTCCGACTCCGGGATTTCCGGGCATCGAGCCCATTCCGCCCATACCGGGCATGTGCCGCATACCACCCATTGATCGCAGCCCCTGGAGAATCTCTGCGGGACTGGTTCCGACCCCCGAAGTCCAGTCGTCGAGCATCACGATCCACTCGGCGTCGTAGCGGCCCGACTCGGCGGGGTCATCGATGATCACCGGCACGTACAGTCCGAAATCGGTGTCCAGCCCAGTATGTGGATGGGCCCAGTACGTCCCGGGATACGGCGAGCTGAACCGATACGTGAAGCTGGATCCCGGTGTGATGTTGGGACTCGCCGGTTCAGCGCCGTCCATATCGTTACGAAGGGCGATGCCGTGCCAGTGCACGGAGGACGGATGGTCGAGTGCGTTGTCGACCGTGACGGCGATGTCGTCGCCGACGTTGGCCCGGATCAGCGGACCGGGAACCTGGTCGTTATAGGCCAGGGTACGTGCCGTGGTCCCGCCGAGATCAACATCGGCGACCCCCGGTACCAATCGTGCGGTCACCGTCCTACCGGTATGCGGTCGCAATGCCTCCACCGAGTCGATCACATCCGGTGCGAGGGAGCCGCTGGGGGGACGAGGTATGGCGGAACGGTCACAGGCCACCAGAGCCGCGCCACCGAGTACGCCGGCGACCAGAAAGCCGCGCCGCGTCATGGGTGCCGCGGTGAGGGGGTTTCGACTCATCACCTGTCCCGCCTTCTGGAGATCTCATGCCCCAGATTGCACCGGCCGCGGGGCGGGTTCGGTGTTGGTTCTGTGAAGATTCGTTCAAGACCCGACCGCGGCGCAGCGACGAGGCACGATGAAGGCATGGAAGTCACCTCGCTGGCAGCGCCGAACAAGGCTGACCTCGGTTATCGCGCGTTGGTGGTCGATGATGAAGAACCGCTGGCCGAAGTGGTCGCCAGCTACTTGCAACGCGAACACTTCGAAGTGACGGTGTGCCATTCCGGCGGCGACGCGTTGGCCGTGGCCCGGCAGGTCGACCCGGATGTGGTCGTGCTCGACCTTGGCTTGCCCGGAATCGATGGCATTGAGGTGTGCCGCCAGCTGCGAACGTTTTCCGATGCGTACGTGGTGATGCTGACTGCCCGCGACACCGAAGTGGATACCATCGTCGGACTCTCGGTCGGGGCCGATGACTACGTGACCAAACCGTTCAGCCCGCGTGAGTTGGTGGCCCGGATCCGGGCGATGCTGCGCCGACCGCGCACCGTGAGTGCACTCACCACCCCTGGTGGTGGGCCCGGCAGCGGCGAGACGCCGCCACGTGTCTTCGGCCCGCTGACCATCGACGTAGCCAGCCGCCAGGTATTCCTCGACATGGAGCCAATCCCCTTGACACGCACCGAGTTCGATATCCTGGCCGCACTGTCGTCGCGGCCGGGTGTGGTGTGGAGCCGCCGCCAACTGATCGACACCGTCTGGGGAGAGCCCTGGGTGGGCAACGACCACCTGGTCGACGTCCACGTCGGACACCTTCGGCGCAAACTCGGTGACAACCCCGCCGAACCACGCTTCGTGCTGACCGTGCGCGGTGTGGGCTACCGGATGGGAGCCGGGCGATGACCGCCCTGGGTGTATTCGGCATGCGCCAGCGCCTGCTGCTCGCTCAAAGTCTGGTCCTCGTCGCCGGCGGCGTGACCACCTGGGTCGTCGCGTCGGTGGTCGGACCGCCGCTGTTCCGGGAACACCTGCACCAAGCCGGGGTCGCTCATAACTCCAACGAGCAATATCACGCCGAACAGGCCTACTGGCATGCCACCGCGCTGTCCATCGCGGTCGCGATCACCGTGGCCGCTCTCACCGCGCTGGTCGTCACCATCTACCTGAGCCGGCGCCTGCAACGATCGATCGCCGAGGTGTCGGCGGCCGCGTCGGCAATCGCGGTGGGACGCTACGACATCCGCGTCGCGCCGCCGCGGCTCGGCCACGAATTCGACGAGATGGCAACAGCGTTCAACCAGATGGCGGAGCGGCTGCAAGCGGTTGAGTCGAGCCGCCGTCAGTTGTTCGGCGATCTGGCCCATGAGATTCGGACACCGGTGGCGGTGTTGGAGGCCTACCTGGAGGCAATCGAGGACGGGGTGAAGGCACTCGACCCGCCGACGTTGGCAGTATTGCGCGAGCAGACCGGTCGCCTGGTGCGCTTCTCGGCCGACGCTGCCGCCCTGGCGCAAGCCGAGGAGGCGCATGCCACCATCGCCCCGGGGTGGGTCGAGGCCGGCGAAATCGCACGATCGGTCAGTGCTGCGATGGCCGACCGCTATGCCGCCAAGAACGTCACGTTGACCACCCACACGGACGGGCCGACCCGCCTGTGGGCAGATCGGCAGCGGTTGGCGCAGGTGTCGGGAAACCTGCTCGACAACGCACTACGTCACACGCCTGCCGGCGGGCACGTCATCTTCACCGTCGCCCGGGTGGCCGACGAGGTGGTTCTCAGCGTCGCCGACGATGGGGACGGCATCGCCGCCGAGCACCTGCCGCATGTGTTCGAACGCTTCTATCGGGCCGATTTCGCGCGCGACCGCCTGCGCGGAGGCTCCGGCATCGGACTGGCGATCGTCAAAGCGCTCACCGAAGCCCACGGCGGCCACATCAGCGTTGCCAGCCGCGGCACGGGTCATGGCACCACGTTCACCGTGGCACTGCCGATCCAAGCACCGCCCGCGGCGCATGCCGGCAATGTGCCGCCCTCCTACAAGGAGCTCAGGATCTGATTCATTGTGTCGATCTCCTTCTGCTGGCTGGTGGCGATCGACTTGGCCAGGGCAACCGTCTCGGCGTATTGGCCGTTCTTGATCTCGTTCTGCGCCATGGTGATCGCACCCTGATGATGGGCGATCATCTGGGTCAGGAAGAGCTTGCTGGCCTCCACGCCTTGGGCGTTGTTCAAGGCGCTCATGTCGCCCGGCGACATCATTCCGTCCATGCCGGGCATCTCGCCCATCCCTGGCATTCCCGGCATCATCGAACCGGTGGGCATCGTCGAGCCGGGCATCGTTGACGTCGGCGACGCAGTGGCGCTATCGGAGCCATGCATGCCGCCGTGGTCGGTGGACGAGGTTCCCGGTGTGCCGTTCATCCCCGGCATGCCGCTCATGCCCGGCATGCCGGGCATGCCCCACTCATTGAGCCAGCCCTGCATCTGGTCGATCTCCGGGCCCTGTGCGGCCTTGATCTGCGTGACCAGATCGACCACTCGCGGGTCAATGTCCTTCTTGGACAAGAAGATGTCGCTCATCTGAATCGCCTGCTGATGATGCGGAATCATCATCTGGGCAAACATCACGTCGGACTGGTTGTGCGCGCTTGCCGGTGCCACCGATGAGGTTTGGGTCGCCAACGGCGCCGAGGACGTTGCCTGTGTGCTTGCCGAGTTGCTGCACGCACCGATGGCGGCAACCGTGGCGAGCGCAGCTACCCCCGTCACTACACTCCTTGCCTTGTTCACTGCACATTCCTTCCGTCCAGGTCAACCGTTTCGATCACTTCCAGACTTCCCATACTCGATAGTGCTGCCCTAGTCGTTCTGTGAAGATTCGATGAAGAACGATCGGGCGCACGTGGCAGGCTCCCACTGCAGTTCGCTCCCCCCTGGCCCGCTCCTAGGGCCTCGATTGTTGCTGCAGCTGAGCCTCAATCGGCGAGGCGCTCCCTCGTCACCCCTCAATGATGCGGGTCACAAATGGCGTCATCCCTGCTGTCCTCACCGGAGATACTTTTACCGGAACTCCGGTTTGCTGAGCCTCCAACATTTGGCCACCGCCGAGATATATCGCTTCATGCTGACTTCCTTCGGGCCCCCAGAACAGTAGATCGCCTCGCTTCGCCTGAGAGGGCGGTACCTTACGGCCAGCGTTGTACTGGTCACCCGACCACCGTGGCAGCAGTATTCCCACGCCAGCATAGGCGTACCGGGTAAGTCCGGAGCAATCGAAACCCACTGTGCCAGAACCGGAGTCGATACCGCGACTAGGGCCTGTGAGATTCCCCCCTCCCCACGAATACTGAACACCAACTTGAGTGCCGGCACGGCGAATGACGTATTCGATTGCCTGGCTGCCCGAAACGCGGCCCCCAGCTGTGGGCGCAACGTTGTCGTCACCACCAGCCAGGCCCAGACTGTGAAGGAACGATCGACCGAGGTCCATCGTGGCCCGGGCAGCAAGCGCGCTCGCGCGAAGTGATGCGCTCGCAATCGCAAGTGGGTCGCCCGGGGCACCCGCGCTGACGATCTTGGGGAGCAACGGATCCCAGGCCACTGCCCCGGGATCTGCGGCAACTGGGCTCGGGGGCTGAATAGCCAGCGCAGCGATTACGAGACAGACCAGCCGCATGAATTGCCGTTGGAACATTGTCGATCACGTCCTTGCTTCGTCTACTACGCGCCAGTCGCGGCGATGCCGGTGAAGTCGACGACGTTGCCGCAGGCCGATTTAATTGGCGGTTCTCACCTGCGTTGTTTCTTAGTACGTATCTACTACGTAGTAGAGGACGGTAACAGCGCGTCGCGCTTGTTCACACCATCGCGCCGTATCACTCGAGTAACGATCGCCACCGAGGGCGTGTCGAGTTCAGCGCACGACAGCTCCAAGGCCGCAGCCGGATAGAGCGCTTTGGCGGTCGCGCTGATGATTGTTGGAGGCGTGCTGATCGGGCCGAGCAAGCTTTCTCACAGCGGATGCAACACGTCGTGACTACTGCCGGCTGGCCTTTCCCGCTCCCCGTGCCATGCGCCGCAACGCAGCCCGCAGCCCCTCGGACTCTTCCGGGTCCATCTGCTCGACGAAATGAGCGAGGACCAGGTCTGGGCGTCCACCGCCTTCCAATGCCTCGCGCATCAAGCTGGCGGTATGTTCTTCGCGGGTCATCACTGCCCAATAGCGGTAGGCGCGGCCGTCTTTCTCACGATCGAGCCAGCCTTTGGCGTGCAGATTGTCCATCGTCGACATCACTGTGGTGTATGCGATGCGCCGTTCAGCGGATAGCTCGTCAAAGATCTCCCGCACCGTAACTGTATAGGGGTCGCGATCCCAGACCTTTCCCATCACGATGGCCTCTAGCTCGCCGAATCCTCGAACCCTCATCGATATCCCTAACCTTGATTGGGCGAGCCTACGATCGTTTCTTCGGATCGGCACTCAAGGGCCGCACGAGACCAACCCGCTGGCAAGGAGCAACGCCGCAAACGTCAGCACGGATCCGATCATCATGGCCGTCCCCGCGGCCGCTGATCTGGGTCGGCGCAGCGCGCCATCCGGACTGTGTGTCGCCAAGCGCGCCAACCGCAATTGCGCACATTCCGCCGCGAACCCGAGGGAAACGGCGGGGGCGGTTGCGTGCCGCAGAGTGTGGATTGCTTGCTGAACCGGCCAACTGCCATGTACACACGCCGCGTGGGCATCGGCATCCACTTCGATCAGAGTACGTACCAGTGAGGGCGACTGGCGTGTCAGGGGCAGCCAACCAAGGCCGGCCGACAGTGCTTGTGCCACAGCGATAAACACATGATGGCGTCGATGGATATGAGCTTTTTCGTGGGACCTGACTGCGCTCACAGCGCCCTGACCGAGGCACTCTCGAAGTCCGACACTCATCACAATCAGGGGCGGTTTACCCGCCAGACTGTAGGCATGGGGCTCGGTCGTCGGCAACCACAGGACCGAGCCGGCACGTGGCGCCTTTCCATCGAGCAGCCAAGCGAGCTCGATATGTCGCGCGTGAAGACTGCGACGGTGCCGTCGGGTGCAAACGAGCTGCCAAACCCCACGAGCCACCGCGACGGCAACGGCCGCACCACTAAGCATTCCGGCGAAGGCATCGACCCACGACGGTAGGCCGGCACCCGGCGATAGCCAGCAGCCGTGAATCAGTTTGGTGACGAGAGGCAATGCGATCGCGATCACCGTGACACAAACCAGGATCGCCCAGACGATCAGCAGGGTTGCGGCGTCGGCGCCCCGTCGCACCGCGCGGCGTAGCAGAGGCGGAGATACGACCCCGACAAGTAGGCCGCCGATTGTCCACAAAACAGCGCTCGTCACCGTGCGCGCCGCCCTTCCATCGCCCAGCCGCGAAGGACAAAGGCTACGTTGAATTTTGGCTCTAGTCAGCGTCGCCCCATGATAGCCGGGCGCAGCGCCTCAACAGCCAGGAAATCGACGTGTTGCGAGCATCTCCCTCAGTTGCTACTGACTGTGAAGGTCCAGATACGGTGCAACTACATACGTACTTGATCCGGGAATTGCTTCCCGACTGTGGGTCGAGCCCGCCAGACGTACTCTGGACACCAGAGTTACCGATATTCCGTCGCGATCTTCGGGTGTTGTAGTGCGCGTTGGAACGGAAGGACATCGAATGGCAATCGCTATCTCCACCTCGTTGCAATCCTCATTCCCCGATGCGGTGGCGCGAACCCGTGAGGCGCTCGCCAGCCACGGTTTCGGGATTCTCACCGAGATCGATATGCGAGCCACGCTGAAGGCGAAACTGGGTAAGAGATGGAGGACTACCTGATTTTGGGGGCATGCAATCCCCCGCTCGCCCATCGTGCGATCAATGTCGATCGCCAGATCGGGCTGTTGCTGCCGTGCAACGTCATCGTGCGCAGCGATCCCGCCGACGGGACGCGAGTGCTGGTGGAAGCGATGAATCCGCAGCTGCTGGTAGAAGTGACGGGCGAGGTCCAGGTGCAGGAGATCGCCGACGAGGTCGCAGACAAGCTGCGCGCTGTAATCAACGCTGTGGGCTGTTCATCCGGCGAGTAACCGTAGGCGCACGCCCCCGATGCGGTTAGGCCGAATCCTCCGTAGGAGGCGACGGGAGCTCGAGGCGTTTGAGCAACAATGCATTGACCGCCACGATCAGACTCGACCCCGACATCGACAGTGCGGCGATCTCCGGGCGCAGCACGAAGCCGAACGCTGGCTCGAGGACGCCGGCAGCAATCGGCAACGCAATCACGTTGTAGCCCACCGCCCACCCAAGATTCTGGCGCATCTTGCGGAGGGTTCCCCGTCCGATCCGCAATGCGATCGCGACGTCAAGCGGGTCCGAGCGCATGAGCACCACGTCGGCTGTCTCGATCGCGACATCGGTGCCCGCCCCGATCGCCACCCCGAGGTCGGCCTGGGCCAGCGCAGGAGCATCGTTGACACCGTCGCCGACCATGGCCACCTTGTTGCCCTGCCCCTGTAGTTCACCAATCTTGGTGGCCTTCTCCCCCGGCAGGACTTCGGCGATGACCTTATCGATGCCGAGCTGGCCGGCGATCCTCGCTGCGGTGGCTTCGTTGTCACCGCTGAGCATGACAACCTGCACGCCCAAGTCGTGTAGTTCACGGACTGCTTCGGCCGAGGTTTCCCGCGCAGCGTCGGCCAGCGCGATCACTCCCACGCCGCGACCATCCACAGCCACGAGCACCGCGGTGCGCCCACTGGAGGCGAATTCGTCACGACGCCCCATCAAACCTGCAGGAAAGTCCACTCCTTCATCGATCATCAGCTTGCGGTTACCGACCGCAACCCGACGGCCGGCTACGGTGGCGGTGGCCCCGTGACCGGGTACGTTGCGGAAGTCGGTCAACCCGGCCGCGCTGGCTCGGTGATCGTGGGCGTACCGGACAATCGCCGTGGCCAGAGGATGTTCGGATTCGGTCTCCACCGCCGAAACCAGGGCCAGCAGCTCGGCGTCGTCCATTCCCTTCACGACGTAATCGGTGACTTCGGGCTCGCCCTTGGTGAGCGTTCCGGTCTTGTCCATCACGACGGTGTCGATTCGCGCTGAAGTCTCCAGGGCGGTGGCATTCTTGAACAGCACCCCTCGTTCCGCGCCCAGCCCGGTTCCCACCATGATCGCTGTCGGGGTGGCCAGTCCGAGGGCGTCAGGACAGGTAATGACCACCACCGTGATGGCGAACAGCAGCGCACTCTGAATGCCCGCCCCGGCGGCCCACCACACCAGAAAGGTGACCGTGCCACCGATGAGCGCCACCAGCACCAACCAGAACGCGGCCCGGTCGGCCAGGCGCTGGCCAGGTGCCTTGGAATTCTGGGCTTCCTGAACCATCGCGACGATTTGGGCCAGCACAGTGTCCGAGCCGACTTTCGTGGCCCGTACTCGCAATGTTCCGGTCGTGTTGATCGACGCGCCAATTACGCTGTCTCCCGGCGCTTTCGAGATCGGCAGACTCTCGCCCGTGACCATCGACTCGTCAACTTCCGAGCTGCCCTCAGCAACGATGCCGTCGACAGGGATCTTGGCGCCGGGCCGGATCAACAACAGATCGCCGCCGACGACCTCGGCCGTGGGGACCTCGACCAACTCGTCGCCGCGGACCACCACAGCCATCGGCGGGGCAAGCTCCAGCAGCGTACGGATGGCCTCGTTGGCCCCACCGCGGGCCCGCATCTCGAACCAATGGCCCAGGAGCACAAAGGTTGTCAATACCGCGGCGGCTTCGTAGAACACCTCACCACCACCAGTAAAGGTCACTGCGACGCTGTAGAGCCAGCCCGCACCCACGGCGACAGCGACCAACACCATCATGTCCAGGGTTCGCGCCCGCAACGCCCGCCAGGCCCCGTCGAAGAAGATCCACGCTGAGTCGAACACGACGGGCAGGCTCAGGAAGAACGTGAAGACGTCGTCACGAATTCCGAACGGCGCCGGCACTGTGAACCCGAACATCTCGCGGCCCATCGGGGACCACAGCATGATCGGGATCGACAACACCAAAGCGACCAGAAGGCGGTTGCGCATGTCGCGAACCATGGCGTCCATCGACATACCGCTGTGGCCGCCATGGCCCATGACATCCTGCGGATCCCGTTGCATGCTTGCGCCGTGGTCGTGCTGGGCACCATCGCCGCCCAGGGCGAGGTCCGAGGGCATGGCGGCGGGCTCCGCCATGGGCTCACAGATGTGATCCGGCACCGAGCGGCCTGCGCAGTGAAAACCGCAGTCGCGGATCCATGTCGACAGCTCGGCGACCGATGTGGCCTCCGGGTCGAAAACCACCGTCGCGGTCTGATTGACGGCGTTGGCGTGTACTGCGGACACCCCCGGACGACGCAACAAGGTCGATTCGACCACCGATGTTGAAGTGGCCCAAAGTAACCCGTGGACATCGAGTACCGTCGTGATGGTGGTCATCGATCTTCTTCCAGCTACGCCGCAGTTCTCACCCCGATCGGTTATCAAACCTCACGCATGCTCGTATGCGACGCATATGGCTTCGATAAAGATTTGAGCAAGAAGTAGGTGCACGCCACGAGCGCGGCCATTGGAACGGTAATACCGTCCAACCAAGTGTGTCGACGCAAACTTAGTCGTCGTGGCTGTGCTGGTGACCCCCGCCATCCGTCGGGGTCAAGGATTCCGAATGGCGATCACCATCGGTGCTGAGGCCCATGTCAGTCACCGGCGCCGAGGGCGCCTCACGGTGGTCGCGACCTAGCCTGTGTGCGTCGTGCACGGACACCTGTTCGGCCTCGGACTCGGCCGGCCCACCGTGGTGGTCGTGATGTCCCTGAAGGCCAGATGCGAGGCCCACGGTGACCGCGCCCGCCGTTACCGTGGTGGCTCCCAACAATACGAATGCTCGTCCGAAGCCGGACACCTCATCTGCCCGATAGCGGCGCAGCAGAGCCCACGCTGCACCCATGATCACGTAGCACTGCAACAGGAGGACACACAGGCCCGCCGCCTCAACGGTCTCAGGTTCGCCCGCGTTCGGGCCGAACGGCGCGCCCGCCGTTCTGGACATCGCCCACAATGCTGTCGAACCAATGTTGGCCGCGACGCCAGCCGCGAGCAGCAAGCTCGTCTGACGTGACCAGGCGAGAAGTCCCCAAACAAGCTGAAACGCTGCGATCGACGCGAAGAACACGCCCGACGGCAGCCAGTCGTTCCAATGCATCGGAGCCACAGCGAAATGGATGGCCGCCGCGCCGATCGAGGCCACCGCTGCGCACCGAGCGGCGAGGCAGGTGTCGGTCTTGGCTGCTTGCTGAGTCACCACACATCGACACTGACATTGGGCCCGAATCTGGACGAGCAGCGATACATAACGTTCGGATGCCAATTCGAGTACCACCGCACCGCTGACGATCAGCACCACCTGCGCGCACCGCTCCGTGATCGCCGCATTCTGAACGCGGTTCCAACCCGAGCAACCCCCTCGATAGCAACGCGCCGTCGACGATTGCTGTCAATCGTCGCCCTGGACCAGCGGTTCACGACGCCCCCGACGCCAGCCGCAGAAAGCGCGTCGGCAAGCCCGCTCAGCGCCGGGTCCATCGGCTCGCCCCATCTGATGCAGGTCTCGGGTCTCGGCCCAGCCGAGTTGCTCACCCAACATCAGGTGCCGGTGGCCGTCGACCTGCCCGGCGTGGGCGAAAACCTCCAGGACCACCTGCAGATACGAACGATCTACCGGGTGCGGGTGCGCTCTCATCGAAGCTCAGGCCGCGGTCTACAGCCCGGCTGGTACGACCCTGCCGTTGACGGTCACCTCGACCTGGCCGGTCGTCGTGTTGTACGTGACCTTGCCATGCTCGAACGTTGTCACGAGCAGATCACCGTCGGGGTACTCGTCGCTCGTAGGAACGCCCAGCGGACCTGCCGAACCGTTGTCGCCGGTGATCACAGGGACGCCGTCCGCATCACGTTCGACATTCCAGGCCTCCCGGATCCTGCCCCAGGTGATGTAAGCAGGAGTACCCGGCGCGCTGTTCCTGGCGATGATCACGCCCCCTTGGAACTGCTGGAACACGACGCCGCTGTCGCGCGTGCCCGCATTGAAGTCGCCCGTCAGCGGCTTGCCGAGGGCCTGCTTCTGGATGTCGGTCGCCGACGAGTACTTGGCAGCGATCGGGCCGGTCAGCGTGACCTCGACGTCCCGCTCCCCAATGAGCTTGACGTCGGCGGGCGGCACCGGGCTGTCGGAGGTGACGATCAGCGCGACCTGAGGCGGCCTCGACGCGTCGACGGCCTTGTCGTTGCTGCAACCCACAGCGATCAGCGCGACGGCGGCGAAGCCGGCGACTGCCGCGTTACGGTATGCGAGCGTCCTCATGGACTTCCTCCACTGATAGTGCGATTCGAGGGTCTTATGGTCGACCGGTCAACGCGCTGTGGGCGTTCGACTTCTGACCGTTGTCACCTTATCGAGCATTACGTCACAGTCGTGGTGGAGCCGTGGCGAACCCGTTGCTACCGGATTGCTACCTTGGTAGCATAAACAAGTGAAGCTGAGCGTGAGCCTGTCCGACGAAGACGTCGCCACGCTGGACGAATACGTCAAGAGAACCGGGTTGCCGTCACGATCGGCAGGTTTACAGCGCGCGGTACACATGTTGCGCCACCCCGACCTCGAGAAGGACTACGCCGAAGCCTGGGCCCAGTGGTCGGCGGACGACGATTCCGCCACATGGGAAAACACCCTCGGGGACGGCGTGACCGATGCTGCGGGGTGAGATCTGGCAAGTCGACCTGAATCCGGCCCGCGGCAGCGAGGCGAACAAACGGCGGCCGGCGGTCATCGTCAGTAACGACAGAGCCAACGCGGCCGCGACGCACCTCGGCCGTGGCGTCATCACAGTTGTCCCGGTGACCAGCAACGTCGACAGGATCTATCCCTTCCAAGTCATGCTTTCGGCAGCCACCACTGGCCTGGCCGTTGATTCGAAAGCCCAGGCCGAGCAAGTCAGATCCATCTCGACGCAACGTCTACTGCACCGACTGGGCCAACTATCCCCCGCCGAATTGTCCGATCTCGACGATGCGCTCAGGCTCCATCTGGCCCTTTGACGGCCGCGGTCTGAGCACCGAGGGGGCCGCATTCGCCTGTTCCGCAACATTTTTCGTCACTCAGGCGATCGGATCGGCTACCTCGAACACGGGACGGGACGGCCAGCTGGTCGTGGTGAGTCGGCCGTGAGAACCCGCAAACGTGCTCAGAACACCCCGAGGTGCCGAAGTCTGTCGCCGTAGGCATTCACATCGGCGGCGAACGGTTGCGGCTGCTCGAATGCGGCGAAGTGGCCACCTCGGTCCTGCACGCTGTGATGCACCAGGTTGTACCGGCGTTCCGCCCATACTCGCGGTGTTCGCAGCAGCTCGAAGGGGATCGCTACCTGGAAGGGTGTCAGGTTGTTCGTGCTGGTCATCGGACCTCCAGTGCTTGCTCCCGCACCGCCGCTAGGTAATGCAACAGTGGCTCGTTGCGGCCGAACACCACATGATCGACTCCCGCTTCGAGCCCCCGCTGACATGCTGCGGCCATCGGGAAGTCCTGGCCGTCGAGAACTTGGGCGGCACCGTCAATTCCCATCTTGTACCAGGCCCGTTCGTCATCAGTGGTGATCTCCTTCGGTGCCCCGATGGATAGGTAGAGCACGGTCTCGCCCGGCCGTTCGCCTGGGTAAGCGCGCAGCATCTGCGATGTGCCCGGCGCCTCGATCAGGACGCAGCTGGGAAACAATCCGTACACCACCGTGCCGAAGAACTGATCCGGCCAGTCCGATTCGGGCGCGTCGCGGTATTGCACGATGTCCCGGAACGGGAACGCCCAGCGGATATTTCGACCGAAGGTGTCGTACACGGAGTTGTTCGAAGCCAACGGGTCAAGCGTATCGGCATGCACGTAGGGAAAGTGGTAGCCCTCGAAGTTCACGTCGACAGCGAGTTTCCAATTGCACGCGATATCGAACCGCCTTGTCTCGGCGTGGTGATTGCGGTCAAACCCGTAGTCCGACAAAGGGATCGAAATACCGTCCAACGCGGCCGATACATCCACGTCGGGCGAGAGTCCGATGACGATCAGCCCGGATTGCTCACTGCTGGGCAATGGGATGAGACCCCGCTGCTCCAGGTCAGCTCCGGCGAACATCTTGCGCGCCGGCGCCCCGGTGAGACCACCGTCCAAGCCGTAGGTCCAACCGTGGTAGGGACAGTTGAACATCCGCGCCCTACCGCAGCCGGCGGCCACCTGTGCACCGCGATGCGCACAGCCATTGACGAAGGCGCGAAGCACGCCATCCTTGCTCCGGGTGACCAGGACCGGAACGCCCATCACATCCTTGGTGGTGTACGAGCCGGGCGCGGCGACTTCCCCCGCCCACCCGATCACATGGGGCACGCTCCTCAGCATTGCAACATCGGCCTCGAAGCGATCGGCGGCGATGTATGTGCTTCGTGGTTCCCGCCAGACGTCATCCGCGATGTCGAGAGTGTCGTTCTCGAAATGCTTCAGAACTCGGCGCGTGAGCTCCAGCGCTTCCTGTCGTGGCATGAGAAACCTCACCTCGTTTCAACGAGCGCGGACCGGACGGCACGGCATTGGCTTGCAAAAAAGCGCTGGGACACAACCGTGTTCGATGCAATCAAATCGAAGGCGTGGAAGGCACCCTCGGCGATCTCCTCGTGAACCGAGACTCCGGCGGACCGCAGTCGGTCAGCATAGGTACGACACTGTTCGTAGAAGAGATCCTGGGTGCCGACGCCGATCCAGGCGGGCGGCAGGCCGGAGAGATCAGTCCGGCGGGCGGGTACAGCGGTCTCCGGATCGGCACCGGCGAGATACCACTGCCACGCCAGTTGATTGTCACGCTCGCTCCACATCACCCGACCTCCTGGCACCGTCTCCACGGGAGTCCGATCATCGAGCATGGGATAGACCATCAGCTGCAATGCGAGCGGCAGGTCACCTCTGTCGTGGGCCAGCTGCGCCACCGCCGCGGCCAATCCCCCACCCGCACTTGCTCCCCCAACGGCGATCCGCGCGGAGTCCACCCAAGACTGAGCCGCGAGCCAATGCAGTGCGGCATAGCAGTCGTCACGGGGCACTGGATGCGGATGCTCCGGCGCGAGGCGGTGATCCACTGCCACCACCGCGACATCGGTGAAATTGACCAGCTTGCGGCAGAAGCGATCTTCCTGCGCCGCGGTGCCCATGATGGTGCCTCCACCGTGGATCCACAACAGTGCCGGTCCCGGTTGTGCTGCTCTGGTCGGCCGGTGGATACGAACGGTGACGTCGCGGTTGACATTGGTCACCTCGACACCACGTACCCGCCCCACCCGTCCCGCGAGGGTCATCAGCGCACGTTGCAGCATGAGACCACGTTGCAGTGCATAGCCTTTCGGCAATGCGCGAGCGAATCGTCGGAGTTCGGGGTCGAACTGCGCGTAGTCGATATCACCCACCCGCCGTCGCCGCCGTCGCAACTCGAGGGGCCGGATTCTTCCTCCCGGCGCGCAGGAAGCTGCCGGTTCGGACAGTCCCGACCAGATCGGTCGGCACCCCGTTGCGGAAGACCGTTCGGCCACCGACGAGTACCGCCGCAACGGTGTCGTCGTTGCGGTTCACCATCCGACTGAGCCCGCCATACTGCTCGACGGATTCCTCGGCATAGACGTCCAGCGACTCGTCCAGATGTGCCGGATCGATCACGGCGATATCGGCGCGGTCGCCGACCCGCAGATGTCCGGCATCCAGTGAATACCATTCGGCCAGTTCGCCGGTCAGCCGGTGCACGGCGTGCTCGACGGTCATGAACTCAGCACCGGCCTCGGCACTCTGATGAACATGACGCAACAGGCATAGCCCGCTGTTGTAGAAGGCCATGTTCCGCAGATGGGCGCCGGCATCGGAAAAGCCCACCTGGACACCGGGATCGACCGCCAGCTTCTTGAGCACCTTCGGCCGGTGGTTGGAGATGACGGTGCGCCACCGCAATGCGCGGCCGTGATCCAGGACGAGATCCAGAAATGCGTCAACGGGGTGAAGGTCACGGTCCAGGCCGATCTGGCCGAACGTCTTACCGACCAGCGACGGGTCTGGGCACGAGACGATATCGGCGTCGAAGAAATCCTTGTGCCACGCCCCGATCTTGAACTTGTTGTCGTAGTCCTTCCGGAACTGGCGCCGATACGCCTCGTCCCGCATCAGCTCGTTGCGCTCGACCTCATCGCGCAGGTGGAGCGCCGCCGCCCCGGCACCCAGCTCCTCGAAGATCACCAGGTCGATTCCGTCGCCGTAGACCTCGAATGGCACCGGCAGGTGCTGCCAGCGGAAGTCGCCGTCGAGGGCGTTGATGAGACGAGCCGCGCCGGTGAGGATGCGGTGCCCGATCGGATTCGACTTGGCGTCGGCGGCGGCCAGGAAGCTGATCTTCAGCGGGCGCCGCAATCCCCCGATCGATCGGGCGAGTTGGGCCGCAACCCGGGGCGGGTGCTGGACGTCGGGCCCGCTCTGCAGTACGCGGCCACGCTTGCGCACCAGCCGGGTCAGGCGGCGCATCTCCTTGCGTTTGACGTACGTCGAGGGCAGCGTCCGGGAGCGGCACACGTCGCCGTCGAGACGGTCGAACAGCAGCTGCTGGGAGGACAGGCCAATGAATCCGGCATCGAGCGCCTCGACGAGCCAGTGCTCAATCTGTGCGAGTTCAGCCTTGCTCGGCTGGTCGTCCATGGTGGTCGCCCGTTCGAGTCCCATTGCTGCGGTCCGCATGTCGGAGTGACCGATGAATGCGGTGACGTTCGGTCCGAGCGGACGGGCCTCCACGGCTCGGACGTACTCTTCGGCGTTGGACCAGTTCTTGTGCTGGTCGATCGCGGCGATGACGTAATCGCGCGGAATCGCCTCGACCCGGCCGAACAGGTCACCGGCGTCCACGCCGCCGACATGAACGGTGGAGATCGAGCACGATCCGACGACGACGGTGGTGACACCATGCCGCAGCGACTCGGACAATCCAGGGCCGTTGAGCACCTCGACGTCATAGTGCGTGTGGATGTCGATCAGTCCCGGCATCACCCACTGCCCGGACGCGTCGATCTCCTCGACGCCCTCGATCGACTCCTCGGTGACCGCGGCGACATGGCCCTCGCGGATACCGACGTTGCGTATCGCTGACGCGCCGCCGGTTCCGTCGAAGTACCGACCGTTCTTGATCACCACATCGAACGCCATGGACGCTAACGGTACACTTCTTGATTATTGTATGGTCAAGAAATGGCCGAGCCCATGCTGATCGAATTCGACCTCCCTCGTTTGCGGATGAGCGCACTGTCCTGGGGGCCGGCAGACGGCAAGCTGGCGTTGTGCGTGCACGGATTTCCCGATAGCGCGTACGGCTGGCAGGCCATCGCTCCCCTGCTGGTTGCCAAGGGATTTCGCGTCGTCGCGCCGTTCACCCGGGGGTATGCGCCAACAGGGCCTGCACCCGACGGCGACTACCACCTGGGGGCGTTGATGAGTGATCTCATCGACCTGCACACCCAGCTCGGGAGCCCCGATGACGCGGTGCTGATCGGACACGATTGGGGCGCGTTCACCGTCAACGGCCTGGCCGCGTACCCCGGCTCGCCGTTCGGCGCACACGTCATGATGGCGGTCCCGCCCCTGCGCGCATTCGACAACCTCGGACGCGGACTCCTCGAGAACCTGCGGATGACGGCGATCCAGCTGCGCCGGAGTTGGTACGTGCTGTTCTTCCAGCTGCCGTTTGTGCCGGAGCGGGTGCTCCACCGCGTCATCCCCCGACTCTGGAGGGACTGGTCGCCGCCCGGAGCGGACGTCGACGACGGCGTCCGCTCGGCACTCGCGGCGCTGCCGTCGATCGCACATCGCCGGGCCGCGGTGTCGTATTACCGATCCATGGTCCGATTCACCAGCGCGCCAAGACAATACGCGGGCCTGCACCGCTTCCGGTTCAGCCTGCCCCGCGTGCCTGTCCTGGTACTACACGGCGAGCAGGATGGCGCAATTCAGCTCGGCTACCTCGACGGGGTGATCGACGCACTGCCGCCCGGTAGCCGAGTACGCGCAATCTCCGGGGCGGGACATTTCCTCCAGATCGATCAGCCGGCCGCGGTCGGTGACGCCATTCTGGAGTACCTGAAGGTCGACGCAGCTCAACGCAGATCGTAATCGTCCGGGTCCGGACGTTGGGTCCACCGCCAATAGTCGAAGATGCGGAAGCCGTAGAGCGTGGGCAGTCCGCCGTCGGCGTTCTTGTAGTAGCTGCTGGTCACCGCCGGGTGGCTGTACACCATCGTGCTCAGCCTCTCCTGGGCGCGCTGGTTGTAGGCGTCGCACACGTCCGCACGCGGCGTCGCCGAGCCGAAGCCGCCGGCGGCAACCATGTCGATACACCCCATGATGTAGCGCATCTGGCATTCCGAGTTGTAGATGATGCTGGCGCCGTTGACCGCATTGGTGCCGGGGCCGTACATACAGAAGAAGTTCGGGAACTCGGGCACGGTGATGCCGAGATAGGCATATCCGGCATCACCCCAGGCCGTGTTGAGTTCCACGCCGCCTCGTCCCCGAACGTTGATCGGCCCGAGTTGATGATTCACGTCGAACCCGGTGGCCCACACCAATACATCGGCGGGACGATGCTCGCCGTCACCCGTGACCACGCCGTCCGGGGTGATCTCCACGATGCTGTCGGTGATCAATTCGACGTCGTCCCGCTGCAGCGTGGTCAGCCAGGTCCCGTTGTCCTGCAACGTCCGCTTGCCCATCGGCGGATAGTTGGGCGTAACCTTCGCCAATAGTGCTTCGTCGGTGCAGAACACGCGCATCCACGCGATGAACATCTCGCGGATCGCATGATTCGACTCATTGCACGACAGACCCCCGTTGTCCCACTCTGGGTCGATCCGCACCTGCTCGTCGAGAGCATCGGCGATGGGCCACCACGAGACGAAGCGCAACCACCGGGCGTAGTACGGCAGATGCCGAATCGCCCACCTCGCGCCGTCCGCAATCGCGTCGTGATAGATCGGATTGGGTGCCATCCACTGCGGCGTGCGCTGGTAGACGTCAACGCGTGCCGTGGTGTCCGCGATCGCGGGCACAAGTTGAAACCCGCTGGCGCCCGCACCGATGACCGCGACACGCTTGTCGGTCAGGTCGACATCGTCACGCCAGTCCGCGGTGTGGAAAGCCGGACCGCGAAAACTGCTGCCGCCCTTGATGGCTGGTATCACTGAGTTGCTGAACTGCCCGACCGCACAGATCAGCGCACGCGCGGTCAGTATTTCGGCCCGGCCGTCGCGATCAGTGATCGCCACCTGCCAGGTCGCCGATTCGTCATCCCACGTCGCGCCGGTCACCTCGGTGTCGAAGCGAACGTGTGGCTCGATGGCGTGCCGGGCCGCGACATCCTGGAGGTACTGCAGGATCTCGGGCTGCTCGGAGAAGTAGTGCGTCCAGTGGTCGGTCGGCTCGAACGAGTACGCGTAGTACTGATTCGCAATATCGACGCGGCACCCCGGATAGCGGTTGGCCAGCCAGGTGCCGCCCACCGCGGACCGCTTCTCCACGATCGTGAACGGATGCCCTGCGGCCCCGAGCTTGATCCCCGCCAACAGCCCGGCCTCGCCACAACCGATGACCACGACCGGAAAGTCGCTGCGCTGCCCCGCTGTCGACGACAGCGCCGGTCCGCACCGGTCGGCGTCGCTCAGCCGCAGATCCGCCGCGACATAGTCGACGAACTCCTCGGTCACTGTGCCCGCCGACATCACGTGGAGCATCGCCCGCATCTGGGCGGCATCGGGGACGAACGGCGGCGGACATCCGCGGTCTCGATAGTCCCGGATCACCTCGACCGCGCGGTCACGGACCTTCGCCTTGTCCGGTTCACTCATGGCGCCCTGCAGGTCCATCGCGATCAACATGAACGGCGTGGGCAGTTCCTCGAGCAGCGACATATCACCGCTCATGTGCACCATCGACATCAGCAGAGCCGGCACGCTCGCCTCGGCCACGGCGGCGCGAATGACGTCATCCGAATCGCCGAACGGCAGTCCGAGGAGCGCGCTGTTGTCCGTGTCGCAGGCCATTCAGTAACCATACATAATGACCAAGGCGTATGGTCTAAGAATCCACTCGACCGAAGGAGTGTCGACGATGTCGAATCTGCAAGTCCGGCGCGTGCGATTTGATCTCGCCGGCGACGACGTGCCGTTCAACTGGAATCCCGACCGGCCGGCGTTCTCGATGCAATGCAATCTGATCACCTTCTTCGCACCAGGTTTCGAGAAACTGATCGTCGACGCCACCCGCGAAGCGATCCCCCTCATGCGAGATCCTCGGCAAGCCGAGGAGGCCAACGACTACCTGCGCCAGGAGGCACAGCACTCCGCAGCGCACATGAGCCATTTCCGCGCGCTCGTCCGGCGCTGGCCAGGTCTACAAGAAACGATGGATGAGGTCATCGCCTCCTATGACCGGCTCACCGCCACAAAGCCTTTGGCGTGGCGACTGGCCTACACCGCGGTCATCGAGAACACTTTTACGCCCTACTTCAAGGTATTTCTCGACCACGAGGACAAGTTGTTCGAACCGGGCGACGAGCGCGTCGCGTCACTGTTTCTCTGGCACTTCGTCGAGGAGATCGAGCATCGCAGCTCCGCGCTCATGGTCTATGACGCGGTTCACGGCGATTTCCTCTACCGCGTCAAGACAATCGGAGCTGTCGTCAAACACCTCAGCGAGGTCCTCTCGATCGTTTCGCGTGGCTTCCAGAAGCACGTCCCGGAGGCCGACGGCGGCCACTTCGGCCGACTTCTTCCCGACACGCTGAATCCTCGGGCCATGCTCAGCGCGGCACTGGCTTCCCGCCGGCTGACCGGCCCAGGACAGGCCACGTATGCCGGCGTGCCCAAGCACGAGATGCTCGCGATGTTGACCGGTCTGGTCCGCTCGCAAGGCCCGAGCCACGACCCCACTCTCGAGAATCTCCCACCATTCGCTGAACGCTGGTTCGACAGATACGCACAAGAACCGAAGAGCGCGGCCCGCTGGTACTCGGTAGGCGCGCCGATATGATCACGCCATGCATCAGGTAGACGCATAGTGGCACGTCGACACGGGTGGTCGGGCAACACACCGACCTCTGACGAGGAAGCGATCAGCCGGATCCTCGACGCCGCCGACGAGATCGTCGCCGAGCATGGGTCCGCGATGCGCATCGCCGACGTCGCCCGCTCCCTGGGGGTCACCCGCCAGACCGTCTACCGCTACTTCCCCGGGACCGAGGCGCTGTTGCTCGCGACGGCGATGCGCTCCGGTAACGGTTTCCTCGATCAACTGGCTGCTGACGTGGGCGGCGAAACCGACGCCGTCACCGCGGTCATCGAAGGGCTCGCGTTCGCCATCGAGAACCTGTCCAAGGACGACCGCATCACCTTCATGCTGAGCAAGGGATCACGCGGTGAGATGGCGCCGTCACTGACCGCCGACACCGCCCTCGCATTCAGCCGCTCGATGCTGCATCGGTACGACGTCGACTGGGACGCCAATGGATTCGACGAAGAGGCGCTGAGCGAACTCGCCGAATTCCTCCTCCGAATCCTGTACTCGTTCCTGGTCGACAGCAATCAGACTCCTCGCAGCGGCCCGACCCTGCGCACCTTCCTGGCCCGCTGGGTCGGCCCCGCCGTGACCTATCCGCGGTTTCTCGGAGCGGTGGAATCGGTCAACAAAGCCGCCACACCCCGCCGTTCGGCACACCGCTCCGCGTCGTGAGCCGCGTTCGAGCTGCGCGGCGGGGAATACGACTGGATTGCCGAAAGGCTTTGCACTGCAATCGAACTGAGCCCGTATCAGTGCACAACTGCGAGGACGACGGAATGACCGTTGTTCTGGTGCACGGACGTCCAGAGGCCGACGCGGCCGCGGGGCCCGTGCGTTCTCGTCCTCGGCCGCTTCGGTGGCATCCATGCGATCAACGTGGTGACGCATCGCCCCGAGCTAGTGCGTGTCACGCCCGCATCAATCCTGTTGGCGCGCTGTGGACGTGGATGGCGGGTTTTCAGCTAATTCGGACCAGAATGCGATAGCGACCCGTTCGAACCTCAAACCCAGTTCCAGACTCGCCCGCTGCGGCGAGTTCGGTGGGACGGCCAGGCAGTCCTCGATCGCCTCATACTCCGCAAGTCGCTGTCGGTGTGCGCGGGTCTGCTCCTCGGCCAGCCGTGCCACTGCCCCACCCGCGTCGTCGCCGGCGGTGAAGAACAGCCGGATGAGTCCGTCGTCACGGATCTCGGTGGGCTGTTTGCTGGTGGTGGTCAGCCAGTGCTGGAGTTCGCGTCGCCCGTCATCCGTCAACGACAGTGTGCGGCGCCGTCGACCGTCGCGTTCTCGATGTTCGGTGATGAGCCCGTGGCGCGCCAGCCTGGTCGCCTCTGCGTAGAGCTGGGAACGCGGAAATCCCCAGAAGTACCCGATGCTGGCGTCGATGATCTGTTCGAGCTGATACGGCGTCGTCGGGCCGTGCCGCTCCAACAGGCCGAGCACGACGTATGCGCTGGTCGACATGTTCACCATTGGTGCCGCGTTCCTTTCCCGGTTCGGACCGTCTGAATCTGAACATGGCGGTTCGGACGTCCACGTGCGAGCGTCGTAATAGTCCAAGTTGGACTGTTGATTCTAGACCGTGGGAGTTCGGCTATGGAGATCGCGACAATTCGGTTGCCCGCCTCGAACGTGCACCTGGTGCGGGGACAGGGAGGGAATGTGCTGGTGGACGGCGGTACGTTGGGTGCCGTCGGACGGTTGCGCCGAGCACTGGATGAGCTGGGCGTGGATCCGCATCGACTCCGCGCGGTGGTGTTGACCCACGGTCACGCCGACCACGCCGGGGGTGCCCGTGAACTGGTCGGGGCCGACGTTCCCATCCTCGTCGGTGCGGCCGATGCGCCGATGGTGCGGGCCGGCCGCAACCCCGACCTGCCATGCACCAATGTGACGGCACGAATCATCCGGCCGTTCGTGGACCGGCCATTTCACGGGTACGAGCCCGACGTCCTGATCACCGATATGGTCGACCTGACGCCCTATGGGGTCGACCTTCACGCAGTGCCGACCCCGAGCCACACCGAGGGTTCAGTGGCCCTGGTCAGCTCGCGACCGGGCGGGCCGGCATTTGTCGGCGACCTCATCCGCGGCGGACATCTGGGCGGCGCCATCGCGCCGACCCGCCCTTTGCCGCACTACTACTCCGCAGACGTCGACAAGGATCTCCGAGTACTACAGACGTTGATGACGACCTACCGGCCAGAGCGGCTCTATCTGGGCCACGGCGGGCCTGTGGCCGCACACGACATTGGTCTGGATCGACCTCGGCAAGCCGCTCCGCTCCCGCGCGAGGCGCCACGCTGAACTGTCGTCGCGCGCCGGCGATCCGCACGCCAGCAAACGAGTGATTGCGGCTATCGGTTTCGCGTCAACCTTGCACTTAACACCTATAGTGGCCGCGTGCAGTCGGGGCGGCATGTGTACGTGTCACACAGGTGGAACGGCCACCGGTGACTTCGGACCGTGAATCTCAGCGCATTGAGTTTGCGCGGAGTCTCTACCCGATGACGCTGTCCCAGGTCCCGGAGCGAACGATCCGTCGTGTGACGGCCATCCTGGTGCCCGGGTTCGCGGCGGTCTGTCTGATCGCGATGTTCTCTGCGGAAGGGCCCGCCACCCTCTGCCGGCGCACCATCGCGGTTCTGATGTGCGTGACGACCATTCCGGTCGGCATCGCGATCGCGCGCATGCACTTCGGCAAGGCCTGGCGGCCACAGTCGGTGAAGCGCATGTCGTACAGCGTTCCCGCCGTCGTCATCTACGCGGACTTCGGACTGACCGCAATCCTGTTCACCTTTGTCGACCCCGAAGCTGGATTGTTCGGTACCGCAATGTTCGCGATCATCGGCACGCTGACCGCCACTGGCATGTTCCCCGTGAGCGAGTCCACTCTGTTTTAGAGTCCTGTGGCCCGTGAACGGGCCGGAAGGGACGATGAATCACATGGCTGGCCGTAAGAAGCATTCGGCGGAGGACGTGGTGCGCAAGTTGCGCCGGGCGGATGAGCTCGCGGCGGCGGGCAAGACCAACGAGGAGATCGCCGCCGAACTCGAGGTCTCGGCGGCGACGCTGTACAACTGGCGTCGCGCCTACGGCGGGATGGACCTCAACGCGGCCAAGGAACTCAGGGAGCTGCGCGAGCAGAACACCCGTCTCAAGCGGCTGCTGGCCGAGGCCGAACTGGAGAAGGATGCCCTGCGCGAGGTGGCCAAGGGAAAATTCTGAGCCCGGCTGCCAAGCGCCGCGCCGTGGACATGCTCAAGACTGTCTTGGGCATGTCAGAACGGTTGGCGTGCAAGGCAGTCGGGCTCGCCCGCTCCACCTACCAGCGCGTCCCGCTGGCGCAGAGCCCGGCCGACCCGGACGCCGATCTGCGGGCCTGGCTGCGTAAATACTCCACCGCCCATCCGTGTCACGGGTTCCGCCGCGCGTGGGCGGCGCTGCGTCACGACGAGCATCGAACCGTCAACAAGAAGAAGGTGCAGCGGTTGTGGGCCGAGGAGGGCCTGCAACGCCGTGTCCATAGCCGGCGCAAACGCGCCGGTGCGTCCTCGCACCCGCAGGTCTGCGCCGATGCCCCCAAAGTGGTGTGGGCCCTGGACTTCCAGTTCGACTCCACCATCGACGGCAAGGCCGTCAAGATCGGCTCCATGGTCGATGAGCACACCCGCGAATCGCTGCTGAACATCGTGGAGCGGTCGATCACCGCCGAGCGGCTCATCGAAGACCTGGAACGCAGCTTCGCCGCCGCCGGCGGCCCGCCGATGGTGCTGCGCATGGACAACGGTCCAGAGATGATTTCCCAAGCGCTGCAACAGTTCTGCGAAAGCAAAGTCGGGCTGTCCTACATTCCGCCGGGCACGCCATGGAACAACGGGTTCATCGAATCGTTTAACAACCGGCTACGCAAGGAGTGTCTCAACCGCAACCACTGGACCACCCTGCTCGAGGCCCGCGTCGCGATCGCCGACTTCAAGCACGAGCACAACACCGCCCACCGCCACTCAGCCCTGGGTTACCTCACACCGGCCGAGTACGCTGCCCAATGCAGCCACACCCATTACCCCGTGGCCTGCGAGATCAACTGAAATCGGTAACAACAACCTGGCCTCTAAAACCGGGTGGACCGACTATCGGGGACCGGTCACCACCTTCACCAGTCGAGCAGTCGTTATCGTGCACATCGCGTTCACCACCGTGGTGATCACCGCACTGGCGATCCTGACCTGGCGACAAGGGACGCATGATGCCGCCGCCGTCCTCGCCCGGTGGGCAACCGCAATGTTGGCCACCAACGCCACCCTGTTGATGCTCAACGCGTTCACCCGCGGCGTGCAATCGGCCCTCGACACCCAATTGCTCAACGCCACCCGGGATCCCCTGACCGGTCTCCTGAACAGGCGCGGGCTGGAACTCTGGGCCAACCGGTCGCTCAAGTCGCAGCCCGCCAGCCTTCAGTTCCTGCTCATCGACCTCGATAATTTCAAGCAGGTCAACGACACCCACGGACATCGCACGGGCGACGATGTGCTCGTCGCAACCGCCAATCGGCTGACCGCACGTCTCGGCAACAGCGGCCTGCTGGCGCGCACGGGCGGTGAGGAGTTCGCGGTCCTGATGACGACGCCGAACCGTGACCAGATGGCGGAGGCCATGCGTGCCGCGGTGTACGAACCGACCGACCCGGCTTCGGTGACCGCCAGCGTCGGGGTCGCCATCCTGGCCCTCGGAGATATTCGCGGCGGTGCGATGCCTGCACTGATCGAGGGCCTCCGCCGCGCCGACATCGCCCTCTACGAGGCCAAACGCGCCGGCCGCAACTGCGTGCGCTGGTACAACGAATCCTTGGACAACGACGACGAGGGGCCGCCTCCGCCGGCCACGGACCGAACTCGCCGCCGCCGATAACCCGCCTGCACGGCCGGGTCGCGGCCGGGACCCTCATCGGAGTGCCGGTACCGTGGGCAATCGTGAACCTCTCCCGCGTGTCCTCCGCCCTCGTTCTCACCGCCGGTGCCGCCTCCGTCGCGCTGACGCTCTCCGCGTGCGGCAGCGACTCGCACCCAGAGGCGACGAAGACCAGCGGGCCGTCCATCGGCGACGTCTTCACCTCGACGATCGCGCCGGCGGCCGCCGAGGGCTGCCCGACAGCGGCCCCCGCCGAAGGCGGCACCCCGGAGTGGACGTTCTCGGGCGCCAAGGGCAGCGTGGCGGTTACCGGCTCCACCGACACCGCGGCCCCCAGCGTCAAGGTCCAGGCCCCGTTCAGCGTCGCCGAGACGCAGGTGCACACGCTGAAGGCCGGCGACGGCCCCGTAGTCGCCCCCACCGCGACCGTGTCGGTCTGCTACATGGGTGTCAACGGCCGGGACGGATCGGTGTTCGACAGCAGCTACACCCAGGGCGCGCCGGTCGACTTCCCGCTCGGCGGCGTCGTGCCGGGATTCCAGAAGGCCATCGCCGGGCAGAAGGTCGGCTCCACGGTCGCGGTGGCCATGACGTCCGCCGACGGCTACCCCGACGGTCAGCCCGCGGCCGGCATCCAGCCGGGTGACAGCCTCGTGTTCGCGATCAAGATCCTCAACGCCCAGGGCTAGTCGGAGCACCTCCGGCCCTCCGCGCCGAACCCCTTCTGGCTCAACCGGATTGAAGCACCGCGCCGGTGCTCACTGGTCGTCGATCGACCAGGTGTAGCGGGACTCCGGGGTGCCCTCGCTGCCCAGCATGAAGGCGCGGTGGTACCGACCGCGGCGCGCGATGCTGGCGAACCAGGTGGCCAGGGTACTCATCCGGTTGCTGACACCGGTCAGGAACGCGATATGGATGAACCCCCATGCCAGCCAGCCCAGGAAGCCGGTCAGCCTGATCCGTCCGACCTGCAATACGGCATTGCCACGACTGATGTAGGCGGCCGAGCCCAGATCGCGGTACCGGAACGGTTTACGCGGCTGGCCGGCCAGATCGTTGCGGATACAGGCGGCCACGTGCAGTCCGCCCTGCATCGCGTTCTCCGCCACGCCGGGCAGATCGTCGCGGCCGACCAGATCGCCGATCACGAAGACCTCCGGATGTCCGGGTACCGACAGATCGGGTTCGACCGCGATCCGCCCGGCTCGATCCGCCTGGGCGCCAAGCACTTCCGCGACGTGCCGGGCGAACGGGACAGCCTCCACGCCGGCGGTCCACAGCACCGTGCGGGTCGCGTAGTGCTCGGCGGCTCCGTCGGCCTTCGGGGTGATGGTCACGCCGTCGCGCTGCACGTCGGTGACGTGCACGCCCATGTGCATCTCGACGCCGAGCCGCTTCAGGGTGCGGGTCGCGTTGGCGGCCAGATCCGGCGCGAAGCTCTTCAGGATGGTCGCTCCCCCGTCGAACAGGAGCACCCGGGCGTCCTGCGGCTGGATGCTGTGGAACTCGTTGGACAGCGTGCGCGTCGCCATCTCGCGGATCTGCCCGGCCAGTTCGACCCCGGTGGGTCCGCCACCGGCCACCGCGAACGTCAGCCACGCATCGCGATCGGCGCCGGCCGGCAGCGTCTCGGCGATCTCGAAGGCGGTGAACAGGCGCTGGCGGATGGCCAGCGCGTCGTCGAGGGTCTTCATGCCCGGTGCCCACTGCGCGAACCGTTCGTTGCCGAGATAGGACTGCCGCATCCCCGCCGCCACCACCAGCACGTCGTAGCCGAGCGTGAACGTGGTGTCGTCGGGCCGCAGCACCCGCAGGCTCCGCGATGCGGGATCCAGTTCCGTCGCCTCGCCGAGCAGCGTCGTCACGTTGCGATAGCGGCGCAGTTCCTCGCGCAGCGAGCGGCTGATGTGGCCGATACTCAGCTTCCCGGTGGCGCACTGGTAGAGCAGGGGCTGGAACAGGTGACTGGCGGTGCGATCCAGCAGCGTGACGTCCACCGCGGCGCGCCGGAGCCGACGGGCGCAGAACAGTCCACCGAATCCGCCACCGACGATCACCACTCGGGTGCGGGGGTTGCTCACCGCCAGCACGCTACGCGGTCGCTCAGCCGGCGGCCCATTCCTTGGCCTGCTCCAACTCATCGAGGCGGAACAATCGGAACTCACCCGGCACCATCCAGCCGAGCAGATGCATCGCGTGGATGGCCCATTCCTTGTCGGTCACGAACGCGAACCGTTTGAACGCGGCGTGGTTGCGCATGACGAGGCCGAGTCCGACCCGGAGATCCTCGGTCAGTCCCCCGGGCCCGAAGCCCTGGTAATCCGGCGCGACCACCTCGACCACCCGGACCTCATCGGCTCCCAGAGCAGCCTCGAATTCGGGCTCGAGCTGTCGGAAATCGTCGCCGCGAAGCCGACCCGACACCCGGATCCCGGTGACTCCCGCGGGCATGTCCGAAAGCAATTCGATCATCGTCCAAGGCTACGCGCGATGCCGTCAGCTCCCGGCCGAGCTATCCCGGCGGCGGCGGGACGATTGGGGTGGGCGGTGCGGCCGGATCCACCGGCGCCTGGTCGTACCACCCGGGCGGCGGCGGGCCGCCGTCGATCGGGATATAGCCGGGCGGCAGGGTGGGCGCGCCGGGCGCGTTGAGGGACGGATAGCCCACGCCGGGCGTCGACGATTCCGGGGCCGTCAGCGACGTGTACCCCGGCGGCAGCTTGGGTGCCGGCCCGGCGCCGGGCGGCGGCGCCATGGACCCGCCATTCTCGACCGTCAGGGCGCTCAGCGGATCACCGCTGCGGGACGCGTGCCACAGATCGCGCAGATAACCGAACGTCTGACCCGACTGGCCCCCGCCGTAGCCCGGGTTCTGCATCTCCGGGACCGGTGGCGGTCCGACCGGCGGCGCGGGCGCGGGGGCGGCGGCGACGTCGGGGCCCGCCGGGGCGGCGACCGCGACCGGCTGCCCGGGCGGGACCGGCGCGGGATCCACCGGGGCGATCGGCAGCAGCGGGTCCGGGACCCCGGGGTCGGCAGCGGCCGTGCCGGCGAACAGCATGGCGCCACCGGTGACGGCCGCGCCGGCCAGCGCGATCCGGGTGGCCAGGACGAAGCGATGTCGTTCGGTCGGGGACGGCATGGGATCCAGGGTATCGCCCGGGTGCGCGGGTGTCCCCGCGTCGACGAATGCCGGGCTCCTAGGCTGCTGGCATGAGTCTCGTCAGCTACGAGGTCGACAACCACATCGCAACGATCACGCTGAACCGGCCCGAGGCCCGCAACGCCATCAACGGCGCACTGCGCGACGACCTCAATGCGGCCTGGGAGCGGTTCCGCGGCGACGAGGATGCCTGGGTGGGGATCCTGACCGCCAACGGCGACGTGTACTGCGCCGGGGGCGACCTGAAGGACGGCGCCGGATCGGTCGGAACGTTCGCCGGCACGTTCTGGGAGAGGCCGACGATCAACAGCTTCGAATCGGGCATGGAACTCTTCAAACCGACCATCGCCGCGGTGCACGGCCCATGCGTCGGCTACGGCCTGACCGGCGTCTTGTTCTGCGACTTCGTCATCGCCACCACGACCGCCACCTTCTCCTACCCCGAGGTCCGGCTCGGCGTCCCGACGATCGTCGGCGCGATCCGGCTGCCGCAGCGCATCGGCTGGGCCAACGCGATGGAACTCCTGCTGACGGGCGAGCCGATGAGCGCTGCGCGGGCCGTCGAGGTCGGACTGGTGTGGCGGCTGGTCGAACCCGATGAGCTGCAGTCGCAGGCCCGCGCCTGGGCCGAGGTGCTCACCCGGGCCGCTCCCCTGGCCCAGCGGGCCACCAAGGAGGTCGCATGGCGCACCGCCGACATGGGCTGGATCGAATCGGTCCGCTTCGGCGAGGTGATGCGCAAGGTGGCCGGTGCGACCGAGGACGTCGCCGAAGGCCTGCAGGCCTGGCGGGAGAAGCGCGAGCCGAACTGGCGGGGCCGGTGACGGCGCCGGACACCCCGACCGTCCCCGCCCTGCTGCGCCGGGCCGTCGAGCGGGCGGGTTCGCATACCTACGTGGTCGAACCGGGCGACTCAGCGATAGCCGGGCCTCGTGCTCGCGGAACCGCGCCGCTCGCCGAACCCGGCCGTCTGACCTACGCCGAGGCGGACGCGCGGTCCGCGGACGCCGCCCGCTGGCTGCTGCGGATCGGCGTCGGCAAGGGTTCCCGGGTCGGGCTGTTCTTCCCGAACGGCGTCGATTGGGTGGTGTGGTGGCTCGCCGCGTCGCGCATCGGTGCCGTCGTGGTGCCGCTGAGCACGCTGTACCGGCCCGCCGAGATCGCCAAGGTGCTGCGCCTGGCCGACGTGGGCGTTCTCGTGGCACCCAGCCGGATCCTGAGCTTCGACGTGGCCGAGCGCCTCGAAGCCGCCCTGCCCGAGTTGGCCGGTCAGGCCGGCGACACCCTGGCGATCACCGCGGCGCCATTTCTGCGTCGCATCGTCCTGACCGGCGGCACCGAACGGCGGTGGGCGACGTCCATGCAGCCCGGCGACGCCGACGTACTGGTGACGCCGCAGTTGCTGGCGGCCGCCGAGGCCGAGGTCTCCCCCGCCGACCTGGCGATCATGATCCATACCTCGGGTTCGACGGCCGACCCCAAAGGGGTGCTGCACACCCACGGCACGCTGGTCCGGCAGACCTCGACGTGGCCGGCGGCCATCCGCGCCGTCACCGGCAACGACGGACCCGCCACCGTGCTGTGTGCCATGCCCTTCTTCTGGGTCGGTGGTGTGCTGGCCGCGATGGGTGCGCTGCACGAACCGATCACCCTGCTGGTGCTCGCGCGCCTCGACGCCGGCGCCGCACTCGACCTGATCGAGACGGAGCGGGCCACCGGGGTGATCGGCTGGCCGGCGTTCACCCAGCAGTTGCGCGAACACCCGAGCTTCGCCCGTCGCGATCTCAGCAGCGTCCCGATGCTGCGCGACGGCCCCCTGGACATCGCGATGGCCGATGTGCCCGATGGATACCCGGTGCACCGCACCATGTCCGAGACCGCCGGCGGCTTCGTGCACACGGACCTGCGCATCGTCGACGATGACGGCCGACCGGTGGCCGACGGAACCGTGGGCGAGCTGTGGATCCGCGGCGTCGGCGTGATGGCCGGATACAACAAGCGGGAACGCTGGGAGACGTTCGACGCCGACGGTTGGTATCACACCGGCGACCGGGTGTACCGGCGCGCCGGCGACCCGCGGCTGTTCTACGTCGGGCGCACCACCGAGCTGATCAAGAGCGCGGGCGCCAACGTGTCGCCGCTGGAGGTCGAGGCCGTGCTGGCCGAGCGCGAGGACATCGCGCAGTGCGTGGTCCTCGGGATCGATCACGCCGAACGCGGCGAGGAGGTCTGCGCGGTGATCGTGCCGGCGGCCGAACACCTGGATCTGCAGGCGGTTGCCACCCATACCCGGGATCGGCTGTCGTCGTACAAGGTTCCGACGCGCTGGGTGCTCACCTCGAGTGCGGGTATCCCGACACTGCCGAGCGGCAAGCTGGACCGAAAGACGTTGCGCGCGTTGATCGCCGACGGAACGCTGGGGTGACTCAGGCCGCCGTGTCGACGAGCCGCAGATGCCGCTTCGCGGGCAGCTCGTCGGCGCCACCCCGGCGCCGGTGCACCGACACCAGCGAATCCGAGCGCACCACGCCGATCGGGCCGCGCGGGGCGAACCGGGCCAGGTCGGTCCGGTACAGCGCGGTGCCGGCCTTGGCCTGGCGGTAGCCGATCCGTATGCCGGTGGCGCTGAACGCCGCCAGGCCGCCCAGACCCGGCAGCGCCGCGGCGAACAATGCCCACAATGACGCCGAGATCAGCAGCGCGGCCAGGGCGCCGGTGATCAGGAGCGGCGTGTTGCTGTGCGATTCCGGTGCCGGCGCGGACGGTGCCGCCACCGGAGGAGCCGGTTCGGTCGCGGCCGGTGGCGCCGCGAACCCGCCCCGGGTTGCGAAGGTGATGGGATTGCGCGGCGACGGGTCGCCGACGGTGGTCGCCGGAGCGACCGGCGCGCGCGGCACGTCGAGGCCGGCACCGGGTAGGGAGCCCGTTGCGGGACCGTCCGAGAGCAGCGCCGTGGCGGCCGTGTCCGGCAGATGCGCGCTCAGCGACAGCACCGCCTCGGCCACCTCGCCGGGCAGGGACACCAGCGGGATCAGCGCGCCGCCCACGGACGTCAGGCTGGCCTGCAGGTACGTGATGATGTCGGTGATCGGTGTCGCTGAGGTCGGCAGCGACGCGAGCAGCGCCGGCAGCGAGATGACGGTGTCGCCGACGGCGACGACGAAGTTGGTGGCCGAGGTCAGCGCCGCCGTGGTGGGCTGGAGCAACGACGCGAACGTCGGCGCGGCCAACGGCTCGGCCTTCGGGGGCGAGTCGGCCGGGCCGGGCGGGGTGGACGGGGTGGCCACGGCGGGAGTCGATTTCGTGGTCGACGATCCGCCGGAGGCCGGGTCAGCGGCGGGCTGGGCGGTCGGCGTTGCCGCCGCGGTCGACGGTGCGGCATCGGTGACGGCCGCCGCGGGGTCCGTTGCGACTGCGGCGACCGGCGAAGACTCCGCCGCCGGAGGCTGGTCGGCGGCGCTGTCGACGGACTCGGCGGCATCGTCGGCTGCGGCCTGGTCGGCGGCCTCATCGGCGGCGGTCTTGGCCGACTTGCGGTGCTGCGGGCTCAGGCCCCCGGTGAAGGCACGGATCGTGTCGCGGATCGCCTGGTCCAGCGACGGACCGGTGGCATCGTGGCCGTCCGCGCCGGCGGAAGACGGCGAGGTGGAACCCGCGCCCGGGGCGTCCGAAGAATTGGTGGTACCGCCGCCCGGCGAGGTGTCGCCGGGGTCGGCCGAGGCGATGGCGGCACCGAACGCACCGCCGAGGGTCAGCCCGGTCGTGAGGACGGAGACACCCAGAACACGACGAAATCGCGTCGAAATGGTCGTCTCCTCACTGCTCCGAGACCGCTACTTGATCAGAGATGGCACCGTGATCGCGATCACAGCAATGTCAAATATGCTGGCCGACCAAGGCAATTGTCAAACACCGCAACGGAGAGACCCGTCACAGGGCCGTATCCCGAGCAGGCGCCACGCGCCCCCGACACGCCCATCGGGCCAGCTTACCGCTGGTCGTTCGGGGAATGGCCCCCGCGGACAGCACCTGGACGTCGGCCACCGCGACCCCGTGCCGAGCATGTACCAGTGCGCGGATCTCGTCGATCGCCTCCTGCACGTCCGCACGTGCCGTCCCCGCGGCCCGCTCCGCCAGGATGCTGACCGCGTCGGCGCCGGGCGTCGCGTAGGCGACCACATACCCGCGCCGGACCAGCGTCGCGGCGTCGGCCACCGTGGCCTCGATGTCCTGCGGATAGTGGGCACGCCCCCCGATCACGATCAGGTCGGCCAACCGGCCGGTCACGTACAGCTCACCGTCCCGGTAGAAGCCCAGATCGCCGGTGCGCAACCAGTCGTCGTCGGGGTCGGAACCCGCCGAGTGCCCGCCGGCAGGGAGCACCAAACCCAGGCGGGCCCCGAACGTCCGGCGGCTCTCCTCCGCGCGGCCCCAGTAGCCCCGGCCGATGTTGCGGCCCTGCAGCCAGATCTCACCGACGCGACCGTCGGGCAGCTCGGCGGCGGTGTCCGGATCGACGACGACGGCCCACAGGCTGCGCGCTACCCGACCGCACGAGACCTGCGGTAGTCCCTCCGGCGCGTCGGCCGCCACCGCGACGACCCGGCCCTCGGACAGCGCGGTGCGATCCACGTAGGTCACCCTCGGCACCGACGGCGTCTCGCTGGTCGCCACCAGCAAGGTGGCCTCGGCGATGCCGTAGGACGGTTTGATGGCCGTCGGCGGCAGGCCGAACGGGCCGAAGGCGTTGTTGAACGCGGTGATGGCGCCGACGCTGACCGGCTCGGAGCCGATGATCATGACGACCCTGCCGAGGTCGATATCGCTGCCCGGCGCGGGCACTCCGCGCTGCGCGGTCCACTCGTAGGCGAAGTTCGGTGCGGCCGTCACCACCCGGGAGTCGCGGGAACCGGCGGCCAGTGCGTCGATCCAGCGCTGTGGCCGGCGGATGAAGGCGGTCGGCGACATCAGGGTGGAGTGGCCCCCGTACACCGTCGGGAACCCGATCATCGACAGACCCATGTCGTGGTACAGCGGCAGCCAGCTGACGCCGTGGGTGTTCCGGTCGAGCATGTCGATCGACAGGATCATCTGCAGCAGATTGAAACCGACCGCGCGGTGGGTGATCTCGACGCCCACCGGCGGTCGCGTTGCACCGCCGGTGTACTGCAGGTGCGAGACGTCGTCCACATCGAGTTCCGTCGGAGCGAACGCGATTCCGGCGTCGTCGGGCACCTCGTCGATGACGATCACGTGCGGGTTTCCCGCACCGGCGTGGGTGCTCAGGAACTCATCGACCCGCCCACGGACCGAGGCCGTGGTCAGCACCACCGACGGACGTGCGTCGGCGAGCGCGACCTCGAGGCGGGCGGTGTGGCCGGGCAACTCGGGGGCGAAGAGTGGGACCGCGATGGTGCCCGCCTTGATGGCGGCGAAGAACCCGGCGACGTATTCGAGACCCTGCGGGGCCAGGATGGCGACCCGCTCGCCGCGACCGGCGAGTTCCTGGATCCGGGCGCCGACGGCGCGCAGGCGGCGGCCGAGCTGGGCCCAGGTCAGTTCGACGGCGTGTGGCTCCCCCGATCCGCTGTGGTCCAGATAGCGGTAGGCCACCGCGTCGCCGACACTGGCGATGTTCCGCTCGATCAGGGAGATCAGCGTGGTGCCCGGCGGTAGGACGATCCCGCCGTGGGCGTCCAGGCAATCCTCGATGCGCAGCAGTCCAGAGGGAACGGTGTGCTGCCCGGCGCCGACCATGGGATCAAGTCTAGGAGGCCCCAATTGGCCTGGGCATCAACTCAACTCGTGGGGTCGCTCACCTTTACCAGCATCTTGCCGATGTTGGCACCGGTGAACAGCCCGTTGAGCGCGTCGACACACGACTCGAGTCCGTCGAACACGGTCTCGTGGTGCACCAGCAGGCCCCGCTCCTCCCAGCCGTTCAGGGCCGCGTAGGCCTCCTCGAACCGGCTCCACTCGTCCAGCGCGTTGAAGCCCTGCATGAGGGCGGTCCGGGAGAGCAGGTTCACGTAGTTCGAGGGACCCGGATGGTCGCCGGTGAGGTAACTCGAGATGACACCGCAGAGCACCACCCGCGCCCGGGACGCGAGCCGGCCCAGCACCGCGTTCAGCACGGGCCCGCCGACGTTGTCGAAGTAGACGTCGACGCCCTTGGGGCAGTGCTCCTTCAGATCGGCGGCCAGTTCACCCCGCTTGTAGTCGATGCACGCATCGAATCCGAACTTCTCGACGACGAAGGCGCACTTGGCCGCTCCCCCGGCGATGCCGACCACCCGTGCCCCGGCGATCTTGGCGATCTGGCCGGCGACGGATCCGGTGGCACCGGCGGCCGCCGACACCACGACGGTCTCGCCCGGTTGCGGCTTGCCGATACCGGACATGCCGAAGTACGCGGTGGCCCCGGTCGGGCCGTACACCGACATCGCGGCCAGCTGGCCCAACCCCGGGGCGACCGGTGTGCAGAACAGGTCGTCGCGCACGGCGACGTACTCCTGGAACCCGGTCAGCGTGGTCACCACGTCGCCGACGGCGTACGCGGGGCAGCGTGATTCGACGATCTCGCCGATGCCGGCACCACGGATGACCTCGCCGAGTTGGACGGGCGGCAGGTACCCGGGCTGATCGTCCAGCCAGGTCCGCGCCGCGGCGTCCATCCCGATGTAGGTGGTGCGCACCAGCGCCTCACCGTCTTGCAGGTCCGGCGCCGGGCCGTCGACCAGCTCGACGTCGTCGGGGGCGACCAGACCCGTGGGCCGGCGCCGCAGCACTATCCGGCGGTTGGTTCGCTGCGTCACGAGGCCCGAAACTACCTGACGCACAGGCACCTTCGGGCCAGATCAGCCGAGTCGACGATGCCGTCCCGGAGCGGGACGGAGGAGGAGCGAGGCAATCGCGCCGGGATCTACCCCAGCGCCGCGAGGGCCGCGTCGTAGTCGGGCTCCTGCGCGATCTCGGGCACCAGTTCGGTGTAGGCGACGTTGCCGTCGGCACCGACCACCACGACG
>WBZP01000811.1_pt1 | contig 40920 bp, 27 predicted proteins | sample 5204301 | NCBI WGS metagenome assembly WBZP01 (sample SAMN12412401, study PRJNA552823) | activated sludge metagenome | isolation source: activated sludge from nitrification reactor of wastewater treatment plant... | place: USA: Pennsylvania | collected 2017
CGACTGTAGGCGACGAGGTCTGTACGCCGATCGAGGTCTTGATTGCTCGATGGATTCCATTCGAGCAGTCGGGTATGCGTGACCGCCATCCGCCAGATCGTGCGCACAATCGCATCCACACTGTAGAACGCCTCGTAGGGAAGGAACGTCAGCGTCAATACCGTCTGAACCACATGTTGGCCGGCCGCACGGATCGCGACGGCGGCATGCTGCTCCGGTAACACGTCCTCCGGCTTCTGAAGCATGTTGAGGATAATGGCCAGTAATGGGGGGACCAGGATGATTCCGATCACCGATAGGGTCCAGAGCCAGATCGGGGATAAGACGGTCCAGCCCAGCAGCAGGAGGAGGGTCAGTGCGGCAGGCACGAGGCTCCGTCGAAGGTTGTCGAAGAGCTTCCACCGGGAGAGTCCGGAGAGCGGATTCTTGAGGCGCTGCGCGTCAGGGCCTGGAACGCGCGGCAGCAGCCATCCTGCGAGTTGCCAGTCTCCGCGGATCCAGCGATACCGCCGGCTCACGTCCAAGCTGTAGCAGGAGGGATATTCTTCGTAGAGGTGCACATCGCTCAGGAGTCCCGCTCGCGCGTAGCACCCTTCGAGCAGATCATGGCTGAGGATGGTATTCTCGGGAAAGCGCCCGGTCAGGGCGCGCTCGAATGCCTCCACCTCATAGATGCCCTTGCCGATGAACGACCCTTCACCGAACAGGTCCTGGTAGACATCGGAAATGGCGCGGGTATAGGGATCGATTCCAGGGTCGCTCCCGTTGAGCCGCGCATAGCGCGACCGGTTCGTGCCCGGCAGACTGACGGCGACACGTGGCTGCAGAATGCCGTATCCGTCGCAGACCCGCTGTTTCTCTTCATCGTACCGTGGGCGGTTCAGTGGGTGTGCCATGGTGCCCACGAACTGGCGTGCGGCATCGCGTGGCAGTTGCGTATCGGTGTCCAGAGTGATTACGTACCTGACGGTCGATAAGACCGCCGTGTCCCCGACGACCAGCGAAAAGCGATCTGTCGCGTTACCCCGTAACAGCTGGTTGAGGTCGGCAAGTTTTCCTCGCTTCCGTTCATATCCCATCCACACCCGCTCCCCGGGATTCCACCTGCGCGGCCGATGAAAGAGGAGGAAGGCCTCCTGAGTCGTTTCCTTGTACTTGTCATTGAGTTCCTCGATCCGCTCCCGGGCCAGTCGCAACAAGGGCGCGTCTTCGGGTATCGTTTCTTCTTGCGCGTCCCGGAAGTCGGTCAACAGGGAAAAGTGCAAATGGCTGTCCCGATTGGCTAGGAATCGGACTTCAAGCGCCTCAACGAGATGCTCGATATGTTCAACGCTGCTGAGCATTGTCGGCACCACGACCAGCGTGCGCGAATCCGGAGGGATGCCTTTGGAGAAGTCTAGGCGCGGGAGCGCATGTGGCGTGACCAGCACGGTTGCCAGCCAGTTGATCACTGTGACCGCCAGCTGGCTCGTGCTGAGGAGTGAGAGGAGTCCGACCAGGGCCAGCAACCAACCGTCTATATCCTCGGCATAGGCCTGGAACAGTAAGCCGGCGGTGAAGAGCAGGGACAATAAACCAATCGTGCCGACATAGAGAAGCGACGGACACCGGCCGATCGCCCGCTGTAACATCTCGGCTCTGGAAAGTTGCACTCCGACCATTCGTTCAAGCTGCGGCGTTCCTCTGCCGATCAGATAGAAACCGACATGAGTTTCTCGACGGTCCCTCCCGCTTTCTGTCGCGCGTTGCTGCGCCAGCCGGATGGCCTGGCGCGCGATGTCGCTTTCCGAGAGCCGGCTGCTCTTGGCCATATGCTCCACCGCGTGGCGATAGCGATCGCGGGTGGCAAAATCCATCGCGCCGTAGGCTGCAGCAGGATCCTCGCGCAGCGTCTGTTCGACCACGCTCATCGTCTCAACAAACGTGCGCCAGTCCATTGCCCCCAGAAACCGGAGACTGCCGATGCTGTTGCTGATTGAGACTTGGTCGACGGCTTGCTGTTGGTTTTCCGACTGCACCGACTGCTCAATCGTCAGCCCGGATTCGGAGAGCCGCTGTTCGATCCAGGTGAGCGGCCACGCCAGCGCCGGGCTTTGTCCCTGCAGCCGGCGGGCGAACTCCGCCACAAACGCACTCGCCATCGGCGGGCTGGACCGTGCCATGTCGGCGATTACCAGAATGAGACTCTTTGGATCCTTCTCCGCGATCTCCATCATCTGATCCGCCCAGAAGTCGGCGCGATTGCGGTCGATTCTGTGTGCCGCCATCCGCGTCGCCGCGCGCCGGAGATTTTCGATCAATGCCAGGCGGAGCATGATCGGGATCGCCCATAATTCGCCTAAAGTAAGGCCGGTCATCGTCTGGTACGCCGCGACGAAACTGCTGAGGCTTCCCGGATCGACGCGTCCGTCACCGTGCGAGATCGTTTCCAGCGCGATGTCATAGACGCGCGGAAGCCCGGCCGATGCGCCGTTCAGCAAGTAGGGAAGTTCGCGGCTGTATCCTTTGGGCAGGTGCCGCTTGGCCAGCCGGATCTGCTCTTCAATGAGGTAGAAGTTATCGAGCAGCCATTCTCCGGCCGGCGTAATCCGGCGGGTCGCCTTCACTGCTTCCGCCAGCAGATCGCGGACTCCGATCAGGACGCCTTCATTTTCAGCCAGCCGGCTCAGGAGCCGGTCCGGAGCCTGGCCCTGGCTCAACTGGTGGAGACCGGCCAGAGTTTTTCCGTGCTGTTCCATCTGGTCGGCGCTGAAGAGCTCCGAACGCAGCGGAGGCTCGCCCCCGGCGTACTGTTCGGCTAAGTCGTTTTCGGGGAAGCTGGCTCTCGAATGGAGCAGGTTCCCGAGATTGATCTTGCTGCGTACCGTCACGTGTTAGGTCTCTTTCTTGGATGAGGGGTTTTGCGCAGGCCGAGGTGCGTCTGTCGGCGTCCAATGCGGGGCAGAAGATCGAGTCCTGTTCAGTAAACGGGTATGAGCAGCGGCTGCGAGGCGTTCCTGGACCCTACCTCTGCGGTGTCTTGGCTGCCTCTATAAGCGGACCACGACATACGACACTTAGCCGTCAGAGAACCTCTGGCATCGGAGCGGCGGAGACTGATGAATCGATCACGCTGGGAAGCAGTCGGAAGCGCAAGAGACGGGACAGTCAGTGGAGCGCACCACGCGGGACAGTCTCACCCTGGACGCATTGAGTGCGGGAGTCAAGCAGTATGGTGCGGGTGTGACTCGTGTCATGATACTGGAGCGAAGTCTATCGGATCGGGATGGGTGAGACGTGCCAGTTATGGCAAGGAGAGGGGCTGTGACATTGGGGTGGAGGTTGTGTAAGTGGCGCCGAGGGACAGCATCGAACGGTCGACACTGGCCTTTTCAGGACAATTCGTTTGATTCTGTGCGCAGACCAGCGCAAAACCGGCACGAGGATGAAGGAATAACGCGTTTGGGCGAGAGGGGACGTTATCCCCAGCTGGTTTTCCCCTGTTTGAGGAGGCGTTGCATCAAGAAAGCCAGTTCCTTTCTTACGGTCTCGCGCCGTGCGCGCTGCCGTTCGACCAGACGTCCGATGAGGAATCCGGCACGAATTGTCGTGGCACCCTTGAGAAAAGCGCGCAGGTTCACCTCGGCCTGGACCGCATCCTGGTAGGAGCCTAACAAGTCTTGGACCGCCCTGGCCCGCTTGATAAACCGCGAGGCGGGTTTCCCGACGGACCACACAGCCAGCTCCGCGGCGTACCGCGCTCGCTTCGTCTTGATGCGGACCTCATGCAGCGCCGCATCTTTCGGCGAAGTTCCCAGCTGCCGGACGGCCCGCCGCAGCTTCTTAAACTCCTGACTCGCCAGTTCAAGCAGGGTGAGCGGAGATTCCACCATGGCCGGATCGTGGGCGGCCTGTTGGAGCCGGCGGATGAGGTCAACGTACCGCGCACTATTGAGCTCGGTGAGGAGCGCCTGGTGCACCTGTTCCCGCTGGGAGTGCAGTTGCTCGACCAGACGCGCCAACAATGTTCGGTCCCAGGCATCGAGCCCTGCGGTGGCTTCAGTAAAGTAGGCAATCTGCACGTCCAGATCGCGTGCTGGCCCAAGCACCTGGCCGAGCCAGGACAGTTCGCCTTGAAGCGAGGCTGCCCAGTCGGGCAAGAGCACGAGCCGGGCCGCGCGCAGCATGGCGCGCAGCCGGCGTGCGGCGACGCGCACCTGATGCAAGCTTTCAGGCTCCGTGCCGAGCCTGGTACCGGGATCGTGGGCGAGGAGCCAGCGGACCTGTTGTGCCAAGGCCCACCGCACATGCATTGCGATCGGGGCGTCCGGGGGCGGCGGCTCATCGGGGGCCGGGACCGCCAGGGAGAGCGCGCGAAAGAGTTTGGGGCGGCCGTCATGATCGCGCGCGCCGGCGCGACGGAGCAGTGGTTCGAGTTCTTCCAGCGCCGTAGCGTCGGGGCCCCGTTGCTCGATTTCCAATTCGCGAAACCGTTGGGTGACGCCGCCGTTCGTTAAAACCGCCACACTGTCGAGGGCGATCTCGGCCACCGGCACGCCGCGGCGCTGAACACGCAGTCCCGTCCGCCAGACCCGCAGGGTGGCGACGGGGAGGAGTTGGCTGGTTCCCAGGTGGAGCGTGAGCAGTTCTCGAAACATCGCCGGTGGCTCATCGTGCCGATCGGCGAGTTCCACTTCATGCCGGTCGAGACCCAGGGGAATCTTCAGCTGCCAGCTCCTCTTGCCCCCCTCTGTCCGGTGACGAAGGGTGATGCGCGCCTGTGCGAGATCGTGCGCGGCGGTGTCGTAGTAGACGGAGGTCAGCAGCCGCCGGGGCAGCGGGACTCCGCCTGGCACCGCCGGCAGGCGGAAATCGGGTTCGACGCAGAGCTTGATCTCGCGCTCGATGGTCGAGGTCAGGGCACGGGGACGAAGGTGAGCGGGAGAGCGGGTAACGGAGCGAGGCATTGCGAGATTCCTCATTCTGACCGGCAACGAATGATGGGATGATAGCCGATTACGATGCAGATGTCGTGTGCGGAAGATGAGCGCCGGGTCGACGACGCAGGAAAATCTTCGAATCAGAAGTGAAACGCCAGTCCGGCGACGGCGTTGAAGGCGCTGTATTCGCCACTGAGGCCGAAGCCCGGATCGAAGTTTGTCAGGGTTGCGCGATTATACTTCCCTTCTACAAACACCCCCCATTCCTCGGTAACGAGGATCTTCACGCCCGCCTGGAGGTTGAGTCCGGGGACGATCTGGCGGCCGTTAAATTGGTTGGTCCCCTTGAAATAAAAACCACCGACGCCGACCCCGACATAGGGTTGGAAGATTTCTCCCGGATAACGTGCGACCACGTTGAAGGCCAGCGTAATCAGCTGCAGGGTGCTCTCCTGGAGCGCCAATGTACTGTTGAAGCGCCGTTGGACCTGACAGGTTATGCCGGGGGTACAGAAGGCGGTGAAGTCAGGATTGTTGGGGAGAAATGTCACGTCGTGCGTGGTTGAGAGCGTCTGCCGTTTGATGGTGGGCTGAGAAGTGAAGGCTTCGATTTCGACGCCGAGCCAGCGCAATCCTTCATCCGAAAAAAAATAGCCTGCTTTTCCGCCGAAGAGGGGCGATTGCTTAAGGTTCAGGTCCGAGGTCCGGAAAGACTGCGTTACCGAGCCGAGAGGGGGATTGTCGAACGCGCCGGAGAATTGTGCGCGGTCTTGCGTCAGCCCGTAGGCATCCATCGCGACGTTCTTCAAGGACTGAGGAGCGCTGATGCCGCCGTATCCGGCCACGTACCACTCGGCGTAGGCGTTGTCGGTCGGTGCCGGGGCAAGGCCGAGGAGGCCGGAGAGGGTCATCATTCCAATACAGAGAATAGTGCGGGAAGCGCTGGTCATCGGGAACTCCTGTGAAGACTGAAGCGATGAAAAGATACGGGCGCACAATAATCTGCGACCCGTGACGATGCCATTACGGTGAGATTAAGTTCCCGTTAAATTGCCCGTGTGTCCATGTCCATGAGTGCAGGAGCAGAAAAGAAGCGGCAGTCGGAGAGAGAGCGGTCTGGTAGGCTGTTCAAAAAGGTCGTCCAGCAAGTCCGCAGCCAGCGAAGAGGCGAGGCGTACCCTTGTGGTACGGTGAGCCTCTGAGTGCGGCGAGAACGCCGCTGGCGGACTGTTTCAACAGTTCTGCTAGCGAATGTCGTAGGTCAACGTCTGTCGCTGAGTATTGCGGACGAGATCGACGCGAATGGTCCGCTCGTTCCGCAGTTGCTGAAAAAGGGACAACAGCATGCCGGGGTCGCGCAGCTCCACACCGTTGATGCGTTGCAGCACGTCGTTGGTTTGCAGGCCGATCTTGTCGAAGAACCCCAGCGGCATGACGTTGTAGAGGCGAAACCCGTCCAGCTTTCCGTCCGTGAGATAGGGCACCGCATGCGCCTGCGTCAGGAGGCGGGTCGTGTCGGACAGGGCTGCGTCGATTTCGCGGCGATCCAGTACGCGCCGCTGAGGGATCGCCGGCGTCGGGATCGGCGGTGGAAGGGCGGTTCCCGGTGCAACCCCGTGACTGGTATGGGCAGCGCTCAGCTCCAGCCATTCTTCTCGAGTGCCTTCTCGAAACAGCACCCGGTCTTTTTCAATCGCCGCCAGCTCGCCCACGTTCGGAACGGCGTCGCCCAGGCGGTACAGACTCTGCTTCTTGGTGGCCAGGTCTTCGAGTATCGCCATCACACCGCGTTGCATGCCGCTCACGGTTCCGGACAACGAGATTTTCCTGGCAACGTCGAGCGGCGGGGGCGGCGGGGGCGGCGGAGCGGCGCTCCCCGGTTCCATGCTTGCGCCGGGCGGAAGGAGGAAGAGTCCGCTCTGGAGAATCGCCCTGACCGATTGTTGAGGCGTATCTATGGAATGAAGGCCGGAAGAGGCGCCTGATGCACCATCTGATGCAGGGACAGAGGTAGAGGATCGATCCGGCGGCAGATGGAGCGTATTGGCGACCAGGGCGTTCGCCGAATGGGCGACCAGGGAGGCGCACAGGCAGAGGTAGCCAGCGACGACGATTCGCTTGGGAGTGAGCCACTGTCTGTTCATATCATGAGCCTCGCCACAAAAAGAATGAGCGCATCCTAGTCTGCATCAGTTTGCCTCACAAGGGGTTGAAGGCCGCTGCGCGACGAATTAACAACCCACCAATTACTCGATAACAATTCCGTAACATCCCGCCGGTACCTCATAGCCTATGACAATGCGATTAAGACGGCGAAGCCTCCGAACGCGGGGATTCGTTGGGGCGCGGGCCCTCATCGGAGAAATTGTGGCGATGGATCAGATAGCCGGCAAGGTATTCGACGACGGAGAGGCATCACGGGAGCGCGCAGGCTTCGGGGAAAGCGATGTCACATGAAGAGGGTGGGGTGGCTTGTGATCGGGGTGCTGGTGTGGAGCAGTGCGGGAAATGGAGTCAGCGAGGCGCGTGACAATCGCAAACCATCGGGGACGTCTGCGCAGGCGGGCACGCTGAAGGATTTGCCGGGCGCGCCGCGGCAGCCGCAGCCAGCGGCAGGGTCCGATGCGCCGCCGCGCCGCGAGCCGCAGGCTCCTCGCGCCGAGACCATGCCGGATGCGAGCCCCGCCATCGATCAGCAGGCCGTACGATTTGCCGTCACCACTTTTCGCGTCGAGGGGAATACGATTCTGGATCAGGCAAAGATCGACCATCTGCTCGATCGCCACAAAGGCGGCGAAAAGCAGATTGCGGATGTGGAGAAAGCGCGTGTCGAGTTGGAGCAGCTGTATCACGACGCCGGATATCTCACCGTGCTGGTGAATCTGCCCGAACAGACGATTGAGAACGGGGTGGTGCGGTTACAGGTATTGGAAAGCCGGCTCATGGAAATCACGGTGACAGGCAACGAACATTACGAGTGGTCGAACATTCGCGGGAAGCTGCCCTCCGTGCAGCCGGGCGCATTGTTGTATGAACCGACCTTCGTCAAAGAGCTGACCGCGCTCAACGGGAATCCCGATTTGAAAGTCGCGCCGGTGCTCAAACCGGGGACCGAGCCGGGCACCGTGAATCTCGAACTCAAGACGACCGATCGACTGCCGGTGCACGGAAAACTGGAGGCCGACAACAGGGGCCCTATTACCACGCCCGCCAATCGCCTGATCGCGGAGGTCCAGCATACGAATGTTTTCGGAGGAGACGAGATTCTCACGGTGAATACGGTGCAGACGCCGACAGACTGGGGGGCCGTGCAGAACTACGGCATGAGTTTCGTCTATCCGGTGAGCTGGCCGGATCATCTCCTGGCCGTCTATGCCTCGAAATCCCAGAGCAAGTCGGTGTTGGCGGGATCTTCCATCGCGCTCGGGAGCACAAGCGACGTTTCCTTTGCCGGCAACGCGACCATCGCCGGCGCCCGCTATATCATGCCCCTCTTTGCCGGAGGCCGGAATACCCATCAGCTGTCGGTGGGGTTCGATTACAAGCGGCTGGAGAAAACGGAGGCCTTCTTCGAGGGCGGGACGACAGCCGTGGTGCTCAGCGCGGTGCAGTACACTCCCGCGTTTCTCGGGTACGCGGGCTATTTCCCCTATGGACAGGGTCTGACCAAGGCATCGCTCTCGGCGAAAGGGTATGTGGCCGGGCTGATTCCGGGGGGCAGGAAAGAGGATTTTGCCGGCGACCCGAACGACCCCTTTAACAAACCCGGCAACCGCCATGGATCGACCGGCACGTTTGCAGTGCTCCAGGCGGCGCTCGATCGCACGCAGAATTTGCCGGGAGACTTCACGCTGTCCCTCCACGCTGACGGGCAGTGGGCCAGCCAGCCGTTGATTCCGGCTGAACAAATGTTCGCCGGCGGCATGGACACCGTGCGCGGCTACCTCACCTACGAGGCTATCGGCGACCATGGCGTCCGCGGGCGGGCTGAACTCACGACCCCTGAACTCTTCTCGATTCCCATCGATCGCATCTGGCAGCGCCGCAAGAGTTCCGACTACACGATCCGGGTGAAAGCGGCGGCGTTTTATGATGTGGCCCAACTCTGGGTACTCCAGGCGCCCGCCGGCCAGGCGTCGCAATTCCGGCTCGAAGGGGTCGGCGGAGGCCTGCGGGTCAAGTTTCCGAAGGATATAGGCCAGCTCATGATCGACGAAGGGTTCGCGCTGCGGCAGACGCTGAATACGAAGCGTGGCGATACCTTCATTCATTTCTCCGTCGGATTGGCATTCTAGAAATTGTGAGGTTGTCCATGAAGACCAGGAACCAGTCATCGATCACGGCGTTGGCGGTCGTAATCGCCTATACGGCTCAGATGCTCGCCGTGCCGGTGTTGCTCGCCAATCCCACGGGGCCGACCGTCGTCGGGGGGCAGGCCACCGTGTCGGGGATCGGTACCTCCCATGTGACGATCGCCCAGGCCTCTCAGAGGGCCATCATCAACTGGCAACAATTCAATATCGCCCCCAACGAAGTGACCCAGTTCATCCAGCCCAACGTCAATGCGATCGCGTTGAACCGCATCTTCGATCACAACCCCAGCCAGATTTTCGGCACGCTGAACGCCAACGGCACCGTCATCCTGCTGAATCCGAACGGCGTCGTGTTCGGACCCAATGCGCAGGTGAATGTCGGAGGGCTCATCGCCTCCTCGCTGAACCTGACCAATGAAAACTTCATGCGGGGCTTCTATTCGTTCCAGGGCGCGGGCATCGAAGGGCTCGTGAAGAACATGGGCCGTATTCACGCTGCCTACGACGGGGTCTATCTGCTGGCGCCGAATGTCGAGAACAGCGGGGTCATTACGACCGCCGGAGGCAGCATCGTGCTGGCGGCGGGAGCCAAGGCCTATCTGTCCAATCGGCCGGACGGGCAGGGATTTCTTGCCGAAATTTCCGCGCCCATCGGTCACGCCGTGAATCTGAAGGATCTGATCGCGGACGGCGGCAACATCACGTTAGCCGGCCGGGTCGTGAATCAAGAGGGCCTCGTCCAAGCGAACAGCGTGCGGGAGCGGAACGGCAAGATCGAACTCTTTGCGAGTGAGACCCTCACATTGAAGTCCGGGAGTCAGACGATTGCCAAAGGGAGCGGCGACGGACCGTCCGATGGCGGGACGATTCTCGCGATCGCCGATAAGACCAAGGGCACGGCGAGGTTCGAGAAGGGCGCCACGCTGGATGTGTCGGGCGGCTCCAAGGGCGGTCATGCGGGGTCGGCTGAATTGAGCGGAAGGAACGTATTTCTGGGCGGCCGCTTTGTGGCACAGGCGGCCGCGGGCTACCGGGGCGGGCGGCTCCTCATCGATCCGGTGGAGGTTGACCTCACGGGGTTTGCCGCCACTAATTTCCAGGACATTCTCTTCACCTCGCTGCTCGGAGAAGATCTGCGCATCACCGGCCTGTTCGATATGAACCTGGTGCAGCCTCCGGCGGGTGGGGGCACAATTCGATTCACGGCTGGCCGCGATCTGCTCTTCGACAACCTCATCTTGTTCAATAACCCTGTCGGGCCGCCGGCGCTCTGGAATATCGCGGGCACCGCCGAGCGCCACATTCTGTTCACCGGCGTCGCCGGTTCCACCCTGGCGACGGCACACGGCGGCAGCATCACCCTCCATGCGAAAACCGGGGATGTTCGATTGGACGATCCGGCCAGCGGCGCGCTCTCGGTCGTGCAAGCGAGTGGCGGTGGCGGGGTGTCGATCAAGGCGGGCAGGGACCTCATTGCCGGGACGGCAGTCGATGAAACCGGAGGCTCGCTGGGTCTTTTTAGTGTGCAGGGCATCAGTATCGAAGGGGCGGGAAAGTTAGTCCTCGACGTGGCCAGGAATTTTCTGGGCGGGTCGCCCAACGGGGTCGCGAGCGGGCCGGGATTTGTCCTGCGCAATCTCGACAGCACCGGGCCGCTGCCGCAACATACCGTCACCGTGGGCGGGGTCATCGGCGAGACCAACCTGCCGCTGGGTGCGAACGGCCTGCCGCAGACCACGACGCTGGCAGAATCGTCCAGACAGTATGCCGACTTTGCGCTCTCCAACGGGAACCTCACCGTCACAGCCGGGGGGAATATCTATCTTCAGCGCATCCGTGACGCGGGGCTCGTCGGCGGGTTTGATTTGTCGACCGGCGGTCCGCGCGAGCTGGCATTTGTCGTCGGATTGGAGCGCAACAAAGCGACGATCGTGTCCCGTGACGGCAATATTCTCATCAATACCAATAATCGTGATGCCGGACGTCAGACCTTGCCGTCCGATGTGCTGAGTGCCCTGCTGCCCGCGTCCTTCGAGGCCCGGGCCGAAAAGGGCAACATCCAGATTCGCTCGAATCTGACGTTTCTTCCTTCCCCGACCGGATCGGTGAGGTTCTTTGCGAAGCAGGATATTCAAGGCGTTCCGAAGTTCGGACGACAGCTCGATACAAATTTCATCTGGCTCTATGTGGGCTACGGGGGGCTGGCCGGAGGTCAGTGGGTGGCCGTCGATCAGCGGACAATTCTCCAGCGTCCCGATTTGTGGCCGTTCCTCGCGAACAAGCCAGGCAGCCCGACACTGCCTCCCAGGCCTCCCTCGGATCAGGCTCCTCCGGAAATATTCCCCGCATATGCCTTTCGGGATGGAGAGGGGAATCCGCCGACCGTCAAACTGCTCCAAGTCGATCCCGCGGCGCTGGCGGGGAACGCAGATCTCGCATCGGTCGGAACGCTGGTCAGTAACAACCGTCCGGTGGCGGCGGAGAATCTGACCGCGCTCGCATCTGTGAGCTTTGTTGCCGAGCTGGGCAACATCAGCAAGTTATTTCTCGATCTGGTGAGCCGGCCGTTCCGCAAGGAAGTTCTGATCGAAGCGGGCAACCTGATCGAACAGGTCAGTGCGAGAATCTATCTGCCGGACCTGGGCACCCAGACGCAGACGCTCACCGAACATGTGCCGTTGTTTCTCGATCCGAACACGAACCGGTTACGGCCGATCACCGATGCCGATGTAGTGTTGATCAAGGCGGTCAATCCGACGAGCGGCCAGCTGGAGATCAGGCCCTGGGACAAACAGGAAGCCGTCGACCCGGCCAATCTCGTGAACGTCGTGATCAGGGATGCCAGCGTAACGGTGACCTCTCCCAAGGTGGCCGCAACCGTCAAGGCGCAGGACATCAATTTAGGAAAGGGAGAAGCCGGCGAAGGCATTCTCGCATTCTCCGGTCCCGGGACTGCCCGGGTGATCGCGAAAGGAACGCTGGATCTCGCGGACGGCCAGGGGATCAGCATGGATCGCAGCAAGGCGGGCGATCTCGGCGGGCTGCTCGACATCGCGGTCGGCAACGGGCTCGATATGGTGGCGACGACCATCGTCAGCCGGAACGGGGCCGGGATTTCCATTCACGGGTATGACGAATCCAAGCCCTACATCGTGGGCTACGACAACAGCGCCCTCTATCCCCTCCAGTTTCCGGACTCCGTGCGCGGGGGAATCAATCTTCCGGCCGCCGCCGGCCGGGTGAACATCGGCGAAAACAGCCCGCGATCGGCAGGGGAAAGCGGGGCGTCGACGGGCATTCAAGTCATTGAAGGCGGATCGGTCGGGCAGATGGCAAAGGAGCCGATCGTGAATCCGGATGGAACCGTCACCGTGCAGCTCGTGAAAGATCCGGCGGCGATTCTCATCAGGGCTAAGGGCGATATCGATGTGAACAAGTCGCGCATCGCGACGTTTAGCGGGGGCGATATCCGGTTGACCTCGGTGGCCGGTAAGATTAATGCCGGGAGCGGGAGCAAGGACGAGCGCGCACTGTTCAAGGTGCTGGTTCCCGAGTTGGACGGCCAGGGCAATCCGAAATTCAATCAGGACGGCACTCCTATCCTCATGGAAAAGGTCTTTGAAGTCCCCGGCAGCGGCATCTTTACCTTCCATCCCGGCGATCCGCAGCCCCTGGTTTTCCCGACGTTCAACGATCCGGAGATCAATGCGCTGGTGGACCTGGCGAATCGGGAAGGCTTCTTCGGCCGCGACGTTACGGCGATCAATGAACAGGCCAACCGGTTGCGCGCTGAGCGCCTGCCGATTTTCAACGAAACGGTGCTGAGGCCGTTCATCGAGCGGTCGAAGCTCGGCGACATTACCCTGACGGCCGAACGGGGCAGTATCATCATTCCGCCGGCCGGTATTCGCGGGCGCCGGGTGACGCTGAACGCGCCGGTGGTCGATTTCCAGGGCGGTGAAGTCCAGGGCATTGTCGAATTTCCGCGTCCCCCGATCCTGCCGTCGCCTCCGGCCATCGGCGGGCTGGCTCCGGCCGGAGCCGCGGCGCCTCCGGTCGCGCTCGGCGGCGGCGGGACAGCCGGCGCGGCCTCCACGACGGCGGCGGCGACCGCGACGGGTGTGAAACAGTCGGATGCCGTGCAGGAAAGCGCCGTGGAATCGTCGGGTCAAGCGAGAGAAACCAAAGAAGCGAAGAAATCGGACGGCAAATCGACGGCGACGCAGCTGGCCAAATCCGTCCGCGTGAAACGCGGCGTGGTGATTCAAGTCGATGTGAAGCCGCAAGCAGGCAGCTAACCGGAAAGGACGACACATATGGAAGCGAGTTCAGGAGGCGTAGCGTTCGCGCTCAGCCATGCGACGCTCGAAGGCAAGATCACGATCTCCGTGCTGCTGTTTTTTTCGCTGGTGAGTTGGACGGTGATCATCAACAAGTTCCGGCAGTTGAGCAAGGCGAAGAAGCGGAACGGGCTCTTTCTCGGCTACTACTCGAAGTCCAAAGGTCCCCTGGTCGTGTTCGGCAAAGGGCCCATCAAGCAACTGCAGGGTTCGCCGATGTACGACGTCTATTACGGCGGCTGCGAAGAATTGAAGGTGCAGCAGGAAAAGTATGAGGGGGAGAAGATTCCGCATCACGGCATGAGCGCCGTGCGGATTGCACTGGAGCGCGTGCTCGGCGAGGCGGCGGTCAGTCTCGAGTCCGGCATGATCGTGCTCGCGACGGCCATCAGCGGCGGGCCGTTTATCGGATTGCTCGGCACCGTCTGGGGCGTCATGGACACCTTCGCCGGCATCGGCAAGGCGCAGTCGGCTACTCTTGCGACCATGGCGCCGGGCGTCGCGTCGGCGCTCATCGCGACGGTCGCAGGCCTGATGGTCGCGATCCCCTCCCTCTTTTGCTACAACTTTCTCGTGACCAAGACGAAGACGCTCACCATGGAACTCGATAATTTCGCGGCGCATCTCGAAACCGTCTTCATGACGGATTATCTCCAGGAGAAGAAGGGCGCGGCGGCCGAAGCGGAAGATCCCGAAGACTACCGCCCCGGCGGGCATCGCCAGGAGGCCGAGCCTTCCTCAGCGGCGACGGGACACTAACAGAATGCTGAAAAAGTCCGCCAGCGGCGTTCTCGCATCGCTCAGAGGCTCAACGTATACAAGAGTCGACCTGAGGCAAAGGGCCTATCCGCTCGCATGTGATCGAAGCGAGCGGGTCAAGCGAGCTTGGTATGTACCTCCTCGCCTCTTCGCTCGCTGCGGCCTTGCTGGATGGCCATTTTGAGCATCCTGTGAGAGTGGGCCTAGGTAGAGAGAAGCGGCATGGAAAATATTCCGCTCCGTTACCTCTCGCTTTGCACGACTCGCATACTCCTGAAAGGAAGACATGAGACGATTTTCACGAAAGAGTCATGGCGCAGTCGCCGATATCAACATGACCCCGTTGCTCGACCTGGCCTGGGTGCTGCTCGTGATTTTCATCATCACGACGACGGCGGCGGTGCAGGGGATCGAGCTGAAGTTGCCGGAGTCGACTCCGCACGAAACGGAAATGGAAACCACGACGCCGACCCTCTCCGTGAAGAAGAACGGCGATATCTACATGGATGAAGAGAAGGTCAAGATCACCGAATTGGAAAAACTGATTCGCGATCTGAAAGCCGCCAAGGGCGGCAAGCTGCCGCTCGTGCTCCGCGGCGATTCCGGCGTGGAGTATAAACATGTCGTCGCGGTGCTCGACATCCTCCAGCGGATTCCGGTCGAGGATTTGGCCATCGCCACCAAGCCGTTCAATGAGCCTTAAAGACCGTGAAGCGTCTCTCGTGAAGCGTGAAACGTTTAAACCATCGTCAGGCGTGAGGGGCAAAACGTCACGGTGGAGGCCCTGCCTCTCCCCTTCGGTTCTCTCTTCCCTCTTGCGCTTCACGTTTCACGCTTCACGTTTCACGAGTTGAGAGATGGCCGGCTACAAAGGGTTTGAAAAAAAGAAGAGCAAGCTCGGCACGACGCTGTTGATCGTCGGGTTGGTGCATGTCGGCATCGGTGCCGGACTCTATTGGGTGGCGCAGACTCAATGGGGGCAGGACCTCATCAAGGTCTACAAGCTCAACGCGTTTAAGAAAGAAGAGCCACCGCCTCCGCCTGAAAAAGAACCGGAACCCGAGCCGGAGCCGGAGACGCCCAAGCCGGAGCCGAAGCCGCAAGAGGCGCCGCCTCCACCGCCTCCTCAGCAGGCCGACGCGCCTCCGCCACCCAAGGCGTCCGACGCGCCGGGGCCGCCGCCGGTGAGCACCGATCCATTTGCCATCGGGAAAGGCCGGGGACGATTCGCCGGCTACACGGACATCTTGACGGCATCGATTCAGTCGAAGTATCAGGCACCGGCGTCGCTTCCCGACGATCTGGAATATGCCGTGCTGTGCGAATTGGTGATCGATGAGCAGGGTCGTGTCTTGCAGTTCCGCCTTATCAATTCGTCCGGCAGTCTCCTCTTCGATCAATCCGCGCTCGATGCGCTGGCCAAGGTGACTGACGTGCGTCCGCCTCCGCCGGGGATGGACCATACGATCGTCGTCAAATTCTTCCCGCCGACATAGCAGGATGCTGAAACGGCCTGCCAGCAGCGCTTTCATCATCCGTGAAGCGTATCTCGCGACCCTACCTCTGCCGATCCTGCAACGAGAGACGTGCGACGTTTCACGAACGACGGGCGCAGCAGGCGGCCTTGCTGGAGCATCCTGCAGTAGTTCATCGGCCGGTTGTTTCCCAGTCTTTATCTAAAATTTACCCTTCCCACAAGCTCCGTTGATCGCGCGGTAACCCTTCCCGCGTACAACTCCCTCTGTGCAGGCGGATGGCCTGTCGGGCTTCGCCCAATCCGCAACACAGCGGCAACGCACTGTTAACGACCCTCGAATGGGGAGATGACGTGGCTGTAACACGGATACGAGAGAACGGCACTGTGAATCTACTCAAAGATTTACGCGCCCTTCTCGAAGAGGGAAGGGGGTGATGGGACCGAGGACAGTTCCGGAATCAAAGGCAGCGCAGCGGTGCAGGTCATTTTTTTTCAATCAAGGAGGGGGCGTATGAAAGTTAGAGTGATCAAGCGGATGATGATGGCGGCGGCGTTAGCCGTAGCCACGGCTGTGTCCGGCATGGCCGGACAGGCGCAGGCGTTCACCTTCGGCGACGGCGACCTGGTGCTGGCGATCTACGGGAACAGCACCGAGGCGCTCTATAATCTGGGAAATTACAACACCAGACTGGGTTCCGGAGCAACATTCGACCTTGATGTCTCCGCGGGATTAGCCGCAGCGCAAGTCGGCGGGAGTCCGGTGAAGTACACCGTGTTCGGCTGGGATACCAGTCTGACCAACGGACAGATCCATGCGGCGACAGCTTTTACTCCGGCGCAGCTGACCGGGACGAAGGATTTCGGAACACAGTTCATCGCGTCGGCGGTGTGGTCATCACAGCCGCTCTTCGCCGGGGATACGATCAGCAAGACCGATTCTTTGAACCGGTCTTTCTCGCAGAATCTGAACACCTCCGGATCAGGTCAGTTTGAAGGAGCCTGGCCGCTGGCGATGCAGGGCAGCCTCGATAATGTTCTCAACATTATGCGTGGCGATGTGGAAACCAGCGCCTTCACCCAGGTCGGCCGGGTCTTGTTGACCGCCGGCGGGTTGTTGACGATCGGCAACCCCGGTCCGAACGTGGCTCCAGTTCCCCTTCCTGCCGGCGTGGTGTTGTTCGGCAGCGGTTTGATCGGGCTCGTTGGAATCGCCCGGCGCAAGTTCGCCCAGATGGCCGCATAAAGTACGGATCGGAACCAAGACACACATCATTTTATTTGAAGGAGATCACCCATGAAGTTTACGACACAGTACATGACGGTCCTTGCCGGAGCGCTGGCGCTGGCCGGACTGGCCGGGACCGCCGAGGCCCAGACCGTCCTCAATGCCGGCGGCTCATCCGCAGGGCGTAACTTTGCGACGGACGTGCCGTTGAATTTGTGCGACGCCGCGCCGATTCCCAACCGGTTTGCGAGCGCGGACAACAATAAGATCACCTGGACCTGCAACCGCGGCGGTCTGCCCGTGATCATGCGCTATTCGGCGACCGGCTCCAGCGACGGTGTCAACAAGCTGCTTCAGCCGACCGGCAATGCGGCGTCCAACATGCTGTTTCTCGACCATACCCTGACGACCGGCTGCACGGGCCCGAATGTGGTAGCCAGACCGTCGGACGGCAAGCAGTACAACAATACGACCGGTTGCAACAACGGCAATACGATCAGTCTCCCGGTCCACCTGGGCGCTTCCGATGTGCAGGGCGCGTCATTTCACCAGAGCGGTCCTTTGGGGACGACGGTGAGCCCGCTGGACGACAGCAGCCTCAATAGCGTGGTGGCGGCAATCGTGCCGTTCTCGATCTATGTGGGCAAGGGTGTGGTGAAGGATGTGGCAGGCGCTCCGGGCGGACCGATCGCCGGACTGTCCCGTTTGGAGATCGAGCGGATTTTCTCGAAGCAAGTCACGGACTGGAGGCAGCTGGGATACGGCACGGTGACCGATGCGGCTCCCGGTGTCTTGGAAGCGACCTCGCCGATTACCCTCTGCATGCGCAGCGCCGGATCAGGCACGAAGGCGGCATTCGATGAAACCGTTATGATCAATTCGACCGAAACCCTCCTGGCCAATGCCACGTCGGTGTTCAGCTCGAGTTCGTCGGGTGTGTTGACCTGTCTGGCAGGCAATCGCCGTTCCATCGGCTATATGGACTCAGATACGGTGGTGAGCTTCAATCCGGGCGGCGCCAACGCCGGATTGGGCTATACCGTCCGTCTCGATGGCGGGTTAGCCCATGATCCGGCTTTAGTCGGCAACGAGAAGCGCGACCTCCGTTGCGGCAAGTATGCCTATTGGGCCGGCTGGCGCTTAAATCGCCGGACGACCTCCGAAGGCGCGGCCATCGACGCATTGGCTCAAGCCTATGTCGACAATGCCTCGACGCAAGCCACCATCAGCATCATTCCCACCGGCGCCTACTGGGCGTCCGATGAGGAAATGTTTGTGACCAAGAATGTGGACAAGGGTCCGCTCATTTGGAAGGCAGGCGCTCACCCCGAGTGCCGGTAATCGAACCCTTCACACTCGCGCAGTGTGGCTGTCCAGGAGCGAGACTTCTGGCAGCCACCTGGGGAAGGATGTGCCTTGATGAGACAGTTACAACGATCCATGGCATGGGGAGGAGCGCTCGCGCTCCTGGTTGTGATGCTGTTGTCGGTTGCACCGGCGCAGGCGGCGTCTGTCACGCAGCTCGACATTACCGGGGGATCGATCAATCTGAATTTCGGCGCGTTGGGGTCGGTGTCCGGCACCTTCACGCAGAACGGGCAGTTGGTCATGGGGCAATACCAGCCTCTGCCGAATGTGTTTCCGCCGGTCACCGTTGCAGGCCATACGTTTTCGATTTTTACCAGCAACCAGGCGTTTCCCGGCGTTCCCGGCGGAGCGCCGGCGCCGACCGGCTCGACCGCCGGATCCACGATCGCGGTCGATCTTACAGCCTTGTTCGCCGGTGTGACAGGTCCGTCCATGAATGAAGCGTCGCTGAATGTCGGGGGCAACGCTTCCGGCACGTTTAATGAGTTGACGAACGTTTTCAATGTGTCCTGGACCAAGTCCTTTACGGGATACAATATTCCGTTCTTGCAGTCCGGCACGTTTTCCCTCCAAGGCTCTGCCCAGCTCGTGCCGCTCCCCGGCGCGTTGCTGCTCTTCGGCAGCGGCCTGATGGGGCTGTTGGGATTCCGCAAGACCCACCAAGTCATCTAGTCTCCCTGGGCCACGATCGCCCCCCTCGTCCCGGCCCCCGTCGCAGCGATCCTGTGGCGGGGGCCGGGGTCTTTTTCGCCTTGTACTCTCTCGCCTTGCCTCCAGTATCCCGGAGCTTCGGTAAATCGAGCGGGGCAAGAGCCTGAAACTCGGTGTACCGCGTCGCATCTCCCTTTCCGATGCCTACCCTTCATACACACGGGAAAAGTGAGACAGGCGCGAAACGCGAGAAAGGCGCGACTCGGCGAAGCGGGCCGGTCTGGCCTGTTCGGTCTGTCTAGTCTATCTGGAGCGTCAGACGCTTCACGCTTCACGAGAGACGAACGACGGTCGGTATAGGGACGCGAGACGAGCGACGTCTCACGGTTTTCTGGCTGCTGGAACGTATTGTGCTTGGCCTATCTGTGACAGAGCGGGTGCCCGCGCCGGAGCCAGAATCTTGATCGAAAGTTAATCGAACCAGGATCAGAAGTTTACACGGCTGTTATTCACGGCTCTCAGAATGGGTTTGCCGGGATGCTTCTCACAGCGGCTTGTTACGGAATGCAACGCAGAAATGCAAGATAGAGCGGGTTCATCGAAGCGCATCGGTTCATTTTCACATTCACACCGGGGCGAACTCGTCGAGTTCGTCTCACAAACAAAGGAGTTCGCGATGAAAGGTTTACTCGCAATGACGGTGGCAGTGGTGGCAACGGCAGCGATGTCGTTTGTGGGATTGGAGGGCCGCGCCCACGCGGTCTCGATCGGCCAATTGGAATTCACCTCGGGGGCGGTGAACTGGACCGGTGAACATGGCCGCACGCTTGACCGGCTGTTCGACCGTGACGGAGTCATCAAGATGGGCTCGTTTCAGTCGATGACGGAGATCGTGGACCCGATCAGGAAACAATGCACCACCTATTCGCTCTTTACCAGCGGCATGACCGGCGCTCCGGCGCCGTCCGCCACGATCAACGGGTCGTCGCTGAGCGTCGATCTCTCTTCGCTCTTCTTCGGCTGGAGCCGCGGGAGCGAAGTGCGCGCCTGGAACATCGGCGGTCTTGCCCAGGGCTTGTTCAACCCGGAGACCTCTGAATTCAGCCTCTCCTGGAATCATCTCTTTGAGCGCGGTGCGTTCAAGGGCGAGCACGGCTGGTCGCACAAGGGAGGGGACGACCGGAGCGCCACGTTCTTCCTGCAAGGCAAGGCGGTCGGACTGACCCCGGCGCCAGTGCCGGTTCCTGCCGCGTTCCTGTTGTTTGCCAGCGGAGCGATGGGCGTCAGCGGTTTGGCCTGGAAGAAGCGCCGCGAGCTGGCGGCCTAGTAGGGACGCCAAAAAGGTGTGCGAGTGGCGTTCAGGGCACCGTGAAACGTGGGGCGCGAAGCGATCGGAAAATGAAGCTGATCACTATCGGGAGGAGCGCAAAGCGCTCCTCCCGGCCCGTTCAGGACGTGGGTTCCAGACGAGTCGATCCGAGCAGGTAATTCGCAGAGCGTTGACAATCTCGATAACGGCCCTGGTGAGGAAGTCTCGCTGAGATCACGGACAGGATCCGCATGGCCCGCAGGCTGTTCAGAAAGGCCATCCCGTCCGTCATTCGTGAAGCGTCGTTCGTCTCTCGCTGTAGGATCGGGGGAGGCATGCTCGCGAGATGCGCTTCACGAGGAACGCTTCACGGATGACGAGATTGCTGCCGGCTGACTTTGGCAACAGCCTGTCAGGGGGTATTGGCAAGCGCTGAGGAGGGCTTAAAGCAGAATTGCCGGTCGTTCGGACCTCCCGCCGCTGCCCAGAGAGAGACCGCGCGTCCCACTTCCGCCCTGATCCGCAGGCAGACCCAGTCGGCGTCGATGGCCCGATAGTAGCGGAACTCGTTCGTGCCCGGCGGCAACACTGCCAGTGTCGTCCAGCGAAAATCGAGCGCTCCGCTGACTTCTATCCGATAGGCCGGGCCGGTCGTGGCACCGGGGCGTCCCCACGTGAGGGTGAAGCCGCGAGGGGATGCGGCCAAGCGGACCGATTCCGGTTCATAGAGGATTGTCGGCGCGAGAATCGGCTGGGCAATCGTCGGAAGTTCTGCCGGTTGTGCGCAGAATTGCCTGTCGGCCGGGCCGCTGGCCTGTGCCCATTCAGATGCGAGCGCGCCTCGTTCCGCCCGGACTCTGTAACAGACCCATTCTGCGCCGGCGAGCTGGAAATAGGAGAACATCGGGACTCCCGGAGGCTGCACGACGGCAGTAGTCCAGGCGGGAACCAGCGAGCTGGATATTTCAACCCGGTGTGAGATGGACGGCACATTGGCATCGTTCCAGACGAGGATCGCTCCCAGTGTTGTGTTCACGAGGCGGGCCGAGGAGGGTTCGAGAAGTTCTGCCGGAAGCAACGGGTCCGGCCATCCGACGATTTCAAAGGGGACGGCCTGCGCCGGCGCGCTCTCATTCCCGCTGTGATCGTAGGCCGTGACCGTGCCGAACCATTGGCCGTTTTCCGCTGCGTCGCTTTCCGAACAGCGAAAGGCGGTGCGCAGCCCCACGTCTCTCATCCGAGTAAGCTGGTTGGGATTCCGTCCCAGATAGACCCGGTAGCCGGCCAGATCCGCTTCGGGATTCGGATTCCAGGACAGCGCGCAGTCCCGATAGGCCACCGGGCCTGCCGCATCGGCTCGATTGATGAAGCCTGCCCAACACGCGAGCAGGGCGCCGACCGTCAGCGCATAGCGCAGAGTCACACAGAGTTCGGTGGTCATGAGTCGGATCTCCGTTTGACTGGTAGTCACCGTGGGTGTCGTCGATTACAACGAGCCGCAAGTCTCTGTAAACAAATCGTTACAAAATCAAGACGGGTCGCATCTGTCCGAGATATTCGCCGTCGAGTTCCATGCAGACGGCCACTCCCGCCCCCGGCCGGCAGCCGAAGAGAGTGTAGGGCGGTGAAGGCTGTCGCCCACAGCCCATCTGTGTGCCGAATCGAGTGTCTGTTCGTCAGCATGGCGAGCGGTGATTTCTCTCGATCTCAGACGCTTGTCGGCTTCATTCCCGGGAAACCGCCGAAGGCTCCGCCGTTCACACTGAGACGATGTAGTCCTACTTTGAGGCTCTTGAGGCAGGTCCCGTGCCGGATCATGTCGAGCTGGCCTTTCGGATCAATCAGAAAGTTCCCTTATCTGCAACTAGGCCTTAACGAATCCGTAACAGCGTCTTAGTACTGTAGCGCTGGTCCATTCTGAGCTTCAGGATTGTGTGTGGTAGTCAGGTAGAAGAGCACCATGGTTGAACTTGCCATCATCTTGACCGTCCTGATTCCTATCGTATTGGCGCTCGCCTGGCCGAGAGCCTTGATCGTTGTCGTGCTGCTGACCGGCACGCTTCCCCTGACGTTGGGCCGAGAGGGCATGATGGTCACCTCATTCGGCCGTCTCGACCTCTACGCGATCCGGCTGCTGGGGTTGTGGGTCGCCGCGCTGCTGATCATCGTGCCGCAGGCCTGGCAGGCCGGGTTGTATGCGTTTCGATTCCGATGGCACCTGCTGTTTCTGTTGTTCGCAATGGCCGCGTTACTCTGGGCTCCGAGCCTGGTGTACGGCGCGCGCATGGTTGCAAAGTTGACTGCTCCGTTCCTTTTTTTGCTGCTGGTTCTGCTTATCTGCCAATCATGGAGCAGTCTGCGCCAGCTTGAGACGATGATGCTGGCGAGCGGGGTGCTTGCCGTCGTTGTCTCGCTCACCTCAGTGGTAGTTGGCCATACGACGCTGAGTGCGCAACTCGGGTTAGGGGTTCCCGGTCTGGGACCTGCTGCGACCAGCGCGAATCTGGCGATGCTGACGATGCTGGCGCTTGGACTGGCCCGAGCGACCTACCGTCGTTCTGCGTTTCTGCTTTTTGGGATTTTCGCCGTCGCCTCGTTTGCCGGATTCACACGTATGACGATCATCGCGTTGTTCGTGGCGCTGACGGCCATCCTCTGGACATCGTTTAAAGGCTGGAGCCGCTGGGTTCTTCCGCTGGCAGGGGTGGTATCAGTTCCCGCCTTGTTCCTGTTGAGCGATACCTTTCGGCAGCGCATGTTCAAGGACGGCGCGGTGATCTCCTTCGATCTCATCACGAAAGATCCTGCATCGGCATTGGAGCATATTCATGGATCCGGCCGGTTCGACGCGTGGGCCTATGTTCTCACCAACTTCTTTTGGCCTTCTCCCGTATTCGGTTCCGGAGTCGGAACGACGCAGCATTATTTCTATACGCATGCGACAGGACTCAACGTCATCCATTCGGAATATATCCGGGTGCTGGCGGAACTCGGAATGTTTGGGGCGCTGCTCCTCGCCGTGGTTGCTGGTGCGTACATGATCCGAATGGCGAATCATTATCGAACCGCGACGACCCAGGAAGGGCAGGCCTATGCGTTGGCAGCGCTGGGATCGCTGGTGGTCTATTTTCTGTTCATGGCCACGGACAACGCCATCGACTATGTCACCAGCTGCGGTGTGTTTGTGTTCGGCCTTGTTGCGATGAGCGAAAAAGCGAGGGAACTCGAGTTACAGGACTCGGGGGTGCTGCCAGTCGGAGCTGAGGGAATCGAATCAGCTGATTCCGGAGAGACGGGATTCTCTATTGAACCAGAGCCGGTCCGGCGCTTTCCGCTGGTGTCGTGGAAATAGCGAACAGTGATGATAACTCGTCGTCAGTTTATGAAAACCATTTCGTTCGCAGCCGCGGCGCCGCTTCTTGCTCGTTCCACCCAGGCTGCGGGAGTCGAACCGGTCCACGAGAGCCGCGCGATTTTCGATGAGGGACTCAACTGGGCCTCCAAGGATTCAGCTGATATCGTCTGCGAGAGGATTGCGCGGGCTGGATTCAATGTCTTCATGCCTTGCGTGTGGCATGGCCGGGGGACCATCTGGCCTTCTCAATTGGCACCGTGGGACAGCGCGGCGGCCAATATCCCGGGATTCGATCCGCTCGCGCATCTGTGCAAGGTTGCTTCACGGTATGGAATCGAGATTCATCCGTGGTTCACGGTGATGCGTCGGGACCGGGAGTTCTTCCCGCAGTTCTACGACGCAGGCACCCCAGGGGAATGTTTTGACGTCCATCGTAAAGAGTTTCGGAATTTTATGGTCTCCCTCATTCTCGAAGTCGTGAAGAACTACCCTGTGAATGGGATCAACTTGGACTATATCCGGGCGGGAGGGGTGTGCGTCAGTTCCCGGTGTGCCACGGACTATCAGAGTCAGACCGGGCGGAATCTGCTCCTTGATCGGGCGAAACTATTGCTTCCAGGAGGAACCGTACCGAGTCTGGTCGCCTGGCAGGAACGAGCCGTGGGAGAGATTGTGCGTCGCGTGTCAGAAGGAGCCCGGCCCCTTAATTCCAGAATTGTCATCAGCGTCGACGCGGTTCCCGGCCATCCGATCGATGTCACCCAGGGGCGGAACAGCATCAAATGGGTGGATGAAGGATTGGTCGATGTCATTTACATGATGCACTACGAATCGAACCCCGATTGGGTCTCCTTCAGGGCCTTGCAGGCCACAATGACGCGGCCGGAGGCGCTCGTCGTGCTATGTGGGAACTATGAGGAGGCCGCGAGTCCAGGAAAGGACATCCCCTCTCGGGATGCTCGAAAGGTCTCCACGCTACTCTCCGAGGCGCGAGCGTTCCAACGCGGAAACGGAGTTGGGCTTTACCTGTATAGTCGGCTGAGCGATGAGCAAATCCGTGAATTGGGTTCACAGGCATTCAGTCTGAAGGCCAGACCAAGCTGGAAGCGAGCGGTCGGTCCTGCACAGCCAAGAGATGTGACGGCTTCATGAAGATGGCGCTGGGGGCTCTAGAAAATCCGTCTGCTTCGATGAAGCCTGAAGCTAATCGCGGCGGCGAGCGAATTTCGGTTGCCAGGGGTGCTCTTGAAAGCGGGGCAGCCTTGTTATGTGCATCCGTCTTCGGAAACGGCCTCAACTATCTGTTCATGCTATTTCTGGCCCGGCAATTGGGGATGGAGCAGTTCGGGCTGTATGCGCTTGGGGTGACGTTGTTCAATACGGCGCTGCTCGTGGGCTGTGCGGGCCTTGATACGGGTGTCACCAAGTTTGTCTCCGCCTATATGGCGCAAGGCCGCGCAGGCGCTGCCCGGCGGGTGATTGCCGCCGCAGTCACGATCGTCACGCTGCTGGGGGTACTCACCGGAATCGGATTCTGGGCAATGGCGGCTCCACTCTCCGAACGCCTCTATCAGAAACCTGGATTGGCTCTAGTGCTCCTGTGTTTTGCTCCGGCACTCGTCTTCGCGTTAGTCGGATCGGTCTTCTTGGCGGCCCTGCAAGCGTTTCAGACGGTGCGCTATACGGTCGCGCTGAAATACTTCTGGGAGCCGGTCGGCAAGTGGGTGACGGCAGGGATCGCGATCTGGGCCGGGTGGGGGCTCAGCGGAGTGGTGCTGGGCTGGGTCGCGGTATTTGGCGTGACGGCCTGTCTGGCCGGAGTTGTGCTGACTCGGCAGGGCCGGGTTGGTGTCACGGACTTTGCCGTGCTCGGGCGGTCTGAGCTGCGCACGCTGGTAACCTATAGCGCTCCGTTGCTCCTCGCCAATCTGTTTGGCGTCGTGGCGCCGCGCGCGGATGTCATGCTGCTGGGTTACTGGGTTTCAGCCGGGGATGTGGGCGTGTATCTCGCGGCCTTCCAAACTGCCGCGGTGTTGGCTCTGATCCTGGGGGCGTTGGATGTCGTCTTTGCTCCGGCCATAAGTCGCGCATGGGCGGCGAACGACAGGCTGACGTTTCAAGAGAGCTACGCGATGGTGCATCGGGTGGCCTTCACGGCCACTGTGCCTCTGTGTGTCCTCCTGGTCCTGTTCGCTGATGATGTGCTGCGCGTATTCGGGAGCGGATTTGCAGCCGGAGGGTCGATCCTGGCCGTTCTCGCCGTCGGCCATCTGGTGAACGCGTCCAGCGGGTGCGCGAACACGGTGCTCCTGATGTCCGGGCATTCACGCATCGTCCTGATCAATACGGTGGGCTATGGGACGCTCTTGATCGGCGCGACCGCGGCGATGATTCCGGTGTGGGGTCCGAGCGGCGCCGCCTTCGCGGCGTCCGGGAGTTTTGTGCTTCTGAATGGGGTTCGTGTGGCTCAAGTGTGGCGCCTGCATCGCATGCTGCCCTGGACGCGGGCGATCGTCAAGCCGTTGGCGGCCGGTGGCATGATGGGGCTCGCGATCTGGCTGCTGAAGCCGTACCTTGCGACGGCAGCCTATCTTCCGTTGGGGGTGATGGCGTGCGCTTTGTACATTGCGGTCTTATATGTTGCCCGGCTTGAATCCGACGATGCGTTGATCCTGACGGCGTTGGCCGCGCGGGTTCGTATGGCGGCGGGATGGGCGAGGTAGGGGGAGGCAGCCGATGGGATTAGGACAGCTCGTCAACTCGATTCGGCAGATTGTGGAGAATCCCTACGTCCCCACGGGGCAAGGACTTGTGAGGCACGCTCACTGGCAGCTTCGGAAAGCCTTCAACTGGTTTCCCTTCGAGCAATCGCTCGCTGGTTCCCGCATCGTCGCATCGCACCGGAACTGCGCGGTGTCGGCGTTGATCAACAGTCAGGGGCTGTATGACTTCAACAATATGAGGCTGCTGCAGTGGTTGCTGCGCGACGGCGGGACCTTCTTCGACATCGGGGCGAATATCGGTTCGTATGCGTTGGTCGCTTCGGAGCAAGAGAAGGCTCATGTGTTCGCCTTCGAGCCTCATCCGGTCACCGCAACGCTGTTGTCGGAAAACATCCAGCTGAATGGGCGGAACAATGTCACGGTGTGCCAGATGGCGCTTGGCCAGAGCGACGGGATGGTTCGATTGACGGATCATGCCGGGAGTTCCGTGAACCATGCGGTCGTCCAGGATGACGCGGGAACTGTGGAAGTTCCGTGTCGGCGGGTGGAGACATTTTGTCGTGAGCGCGGTGTGCTCCCGCAGTACGTGAAGGTGGATGTTGAAGGCTTCGAATTCGATGTGCTGGCGGGATTCGGGGCACTGCTTAGCCGTGTGGAGTTTCTCTTGATCGAATGCAATGGGTTGGCGGAAGCGCGCTCCGTCGGCTCAAGGGCGATCCATGAATTGCTCACGGCCGAAAAATTCCAGGGTCCCTACCGTTGTGACATCGAAACGAAGACGCTCCTGGATCATGCCGGACTGAGCCGTGAAGACGCCATCTATCTGCGTGAGCCTGTGTGCAAGACTCTGCGGGAGCACGGTTGGCTGGTGGAGCGTTTGGGATGAAGCTCGCAGTCGTCACCAATATTCTGACGCCCTATCGGGTGCCGCTCTTCGAGGCGCTGGCGAAACAGTGCGAGCAGCTGACCGTGCTCTTGATGGCGGAGCGGGAGGAGAATCGGCAATGGGTGTTCGGCGAGTTGCCCTTCAGGGCTGAGGTGTTGCCGGGGTGGCATATCCGGCCGAAGGGGGCTGAAGTGTCGCTGCATCTCAACTATGGGGTCGCGCGGCGTTTGCGGCGGCTCAATCCGGATATCGTCTTGAGCGGCGGATTTGCGCCGGCCCATCTGGCGGCGTTTGCGTTTTGCAAACTGTTCAGGAAGCGGTATGTGCAGTGGGGGGAATTCACGCTGCGCGACGGCGCGCAATCGTCCTTCATCCGCCGGTCTCTGCGTCGGCTGACCGTCGGCGGGGCCGCCGCTTGTATTGCCTCATCCAATGAAGCGCGCGACGCCTTTCTCTATTTCGGGGCTGGACACCGCCCGATTCTGACGGCGCCGATGCCGATCGAGATCGAGCGTATGCATCGGGCCGTGTGCGCCCTGCGCGAAGGCGAGGAGGCCGTTAGTGATGGCAGCCGGAATCCCGGCCCGATTCTGCTTTCCGTTGGCCGGCTGACGGACGCGAAGGGCACGGGCGCGTTGCTGTCCATGTACGAGGCGGTGAGGCGCGTTTGTCCCGATGCCTCGTTGCTGCTGGTGGGGGACGGACCGGATCGCGGGACGTACGAATTACTGTGTCGTCAACGGGGATGGAGTCAGGTTCATTTCGTCGGCCATGTCGCTCCGGCGGAGTTGCCACGATATTTCGCGATGGCCGATGTGTTTGTCTTTCCCACTTTCTCGGATACCTTCGGTGCGGTGCTCAGTGAGGCCATGGCGGCGGAGCTGCCGGTGGTGGCCTCCATTCATGCCGCCGCGACGCACGATCTGGTGGAGGAGGGAGTGACAGGTTTCCGATTCGATCCGCGGCATCTCGACGCGGGGGCCCAAGCGATCCTGAGGGCGCTGGCGCTGTCCGATCGCGAGCGGGTCGAGATGGGGCGCGCGGCCTACCGGATGGTTCGATCAACGGACATCGGCCCTTCCGCCGAAACGATGGGACGGTTTTTGCGGTCGCTGTTGTCCGGCTCCTCCGGTGCGCGCACACGACCGCAGCTCGCGCAGCCGGCGGGAAAGGAAATGCTCTGAGATGGCGCTCCGTCCCAAGCTGCTGATCATCGGTCCGACTCCGCCCCCCTATCACGGGGTGGCGGTGGCGATTCGAACCTTGCTCGACTCGAAACTGACGGAGTCGTTCGATGTGAGCCACCTGGACCTGGCCGACCGTCGGGGGATCGGGCATGTCAACAATCCGGACTGGCACGATGTTGTGTTGTTTGTTCGCCAATGGTTCCGTCTCTGGCGGCTACTGCTGACCAGGCGCCCGCACGTCGTCTATCTCGTGCTCTCGCAAACCACGCTGGGTTTTATCCGGGACAGTCTGCTCATCTGGCCTGCGGTGCTGACGGGGGCCAAGATCGTGGCCCATCTGCATGGCGGGGCCTTGCGCGACTGGTACGAGTCCAGCTGGGCCCCGATCCGCCTCTATGCCCGCGTGGTGTTGGGTACCGTCGCCAAGATGATCGTGCTAGGGGAGACGTTCCGCGGGATGTTTGCCGGCCTCATTCCGGACGAGCGGATCGCGGTCGTGCCGAACGGCGTCGAGCTGTCGTGTGATGAGCCGAGACGGAATCCGCCGAGCGGGACCCGGCCCTGGCGCATTCTGCATCTCAATACGCTTAACCGCATGAAAGGCACGCTGATACTCCTGGCGGCGCTTCCGACCGTGCTCAGGCATCGCCGTGACGTTGCCTTCATCTTCGCCGGAAGCTGGTCGCATCCGCTCCATCGGCAGACGGCGGAATGGTACATCGGGCAACACCGGCTGGAGCCCTACATCACGTTTGTCGGAGAGGTGACCGGGTCGGCGAAAGACGCGGTGCTACAGTCCTCCGACATCTTTGTTTTTCCAGGAATCCAGCAAGAGGGCCAGCCGATGGTAGTGCTGGAAGCGATGGCCGCCGGCCTGCCGATTATTTATACGAATCAAGGCTGTCTCAGGGAAACGGTCGTCAACGGGGAATGCGGCGTCGAAGCCTATACGAACGACCCCTATGATCTGGCCCTGCGCATTTGTGCGCTGCTGGACCACGCCGAGGACCAACGGCAGTTCGGACGAAATGCCCGCCGCCGTTGCGAATCGCACTTCAGCAAGGATCGGCATATCGAACGAATGATCCAAACGTTTCAAGAGGTTCTGGCCGACGCGTCGCCGGACCGCCATCCTTCCCTCAGTGCTTCCCAGCCTCGTTAGCCGGTTGCTCCACCGCTTGTTTCCCTCCAACGCGGGACTACCGCTCGGTGAGGTTGTGCAGTCCTCTCCATCCCTGATCCGTTGATGAATAATTTAACGTTTTGTTAACGGAGTCTTGAGCCCTCTGTGGCATCAGATCTTGTAGAGGTCGCTACACTCCCCCCGCTGCCAAAGGGCGATCATAAGCGCGAGGCATGGGGAGGCCAGGTTGGACCCGGGAGGCGTCATGAAGAAGGCATTGATCACGGGGATTACAGGGCAGGATGGATCGTATCTTGCCGAATTATTGTTGGCAAAGGGGTATGAGGTATACGGGATCATTCGCCGATCCAGTTCCTTCAATACCGCTCGCATCGACCAGATTTATGAAGATCCGCATCTCCCCGAGGCGCGGTTGCGCCTGGTCTATGGAGACCTCAACGACGCGAGTTCATTAAATAAGGTGCTGCGCCGTGTCCAGCCCGATGAAATTTATAATCTGGGGGCGCAAAGCCATGTGCGTGTGAGTTTCGATATCCCGGAATACACCAGTGAGGTCACGGGGCTCGGAACCTTACGGCTATTGGAGGCGGTTCGTGAAACCGGACTCCGACCCCGATTCTATCAAGCCTCTTCCAGCGAGATGTTCGGAAAAGTTCAGGAAATCCCCCAGCGTGAAACCACGCCCTTCTATCCCCGGAGCCCCTATGGCGTGGCCAAGCTCTATGCGCATTGGATGACCGTGAACTACCGCGAGGCGTACGGGATGTTTGCCTGCAACGGGATCCTGTTCAATCACGAGTCGCCGCGCCGCGGGGAAACATTCGTCAGCCGGAAAATCACCAAGTCGGCCGCGCGCATCAAGCTCGGCCTGCAACACGAACTGTTTCTGGGCAACCTCGACGCGAAGCGCGATTGGGGATTTGCCGGTGACTACGTAGAGGCCATGTGGATGATGTTGCAGGCCGATCGCCCCGATGATTATGTCGTCGCAACCGGAGAAACCCATTCCGTGCGGGAGTTGCTGGATGTGGCCTTCGGTGTCCTCGATTTGGATTGGACGCAGTACGTGAAGATCGATCCTCGCTATTACCGTCCGACCGAAGTGGATCTGCTGATCGGCGATGCGAGCAAGGCGGCCCGCGATTTGGGGTGGCGGCCTACGATGTCTTTCCATGACTTGGTTCGGACGATGGTGCGGGCCGACATGGACGCGGAACAGCAGCGCCTCACCGGTGTCCAGGCAAAGGCGGAGTTATGCACTTCTGGAGAGATCAAAGGGTTGTGGTAACGGGCGGCGCCGGCTTTCTGGGCTCTTACGTTGTGGAGAAGCTGAGAGAGCACGGATGTCGGGCGATCGTGGTGCCGAGGAGCCGGGACTATGATCTGGTTACAATGGATGCCGTCGAACGGCTGTATGATGACGCCCGCCCTGATCTGGTCCTTCATCTAGCGGCTCGTGTCGGGGGGATCGGCGCCAATCAGGCCTGCGCCGGGCAATTTTTCTACGACAATCTGATGATGGGCGCGCAATTGATGGAAGTCGGACGGCGCCGCGGCCTCAAGAAATTCGTGGCGCTCGGCACGATCTGCGCGTACCCGAAGCATGCGCCCATTCCCTTTCAAGAAGCGGCGCTCTGGGACGGTTATCCGGAGGAGACCAATGCTCCTTATGGGCTCGCAAAGAAGATGCTCCTGGTTCAAGCGCAAGCCTATCGTACCCAGTACGGGTTCAATGCGATCGTGCTCTTCCCTGTGAATCTGTACGGTCCCAGGGACAATTTCCATCTCGAAACGTCTCACGTCATTCCTGCGCTCATCCGCAAGTGCACCGAAGCCCAAGAGCAGGGCGCGACCGCCGTGACGATCTGGGGAGACGGGACGCCCACTCGTGAATTCCTGTACGTCGAGGATGCGGCGGAGGGCATTCTTTCGGCGGCGGAACATTATGATCGAAGCGAACCGGTCAATCTGGGGAGCGGGCTGGAAATCTCGATCCGGGATCTGGCTATGCTGGTGGCTCAGAAAGTCGGCTATTCCGGGGAGTTTGTCTGGGATGAGCGCAAGCCCAACGGGCAGCCCCGCCGGTGCGTCGACGTCTCCAAAGCCGCAGAGTTGTTCCACTTCCGGGCGCAACAGTCCCTGCCGGAAGGCATTGAAAAAACGGTATCCTGGTTTCAGGCCCACCGGGAATCGCTTCGGGAAGTCGTCTACTGACCCGGCCTATTCCGGCCAGTCCGGCACCCCGCTGTCGGATTCAGTCCTCTCAACTGCCACTCCCGAGCTCCTCACAGTTTAACGATTCGTTAACACAAACTTGAGCTTGGCGTGGCCTGCCGATTGGGCGGACTCGCTAGACTTGGCCTCCCATGGATCCGGCGTCGTGCGTATCACAAGGAGGTCTGCGATGGCGTCAGCGACGATTGAGCAGGAGCAAGCGAGTCGATTTTCCCAAGTGCCCATTCTCGGGCTTCCCGTCCACATGATTCAAATTCCTGACGTCGTATCGGTGATGACGCATTGGGTCACGCACGAGCGTTTCCGTCCTCATTGGGTCGTCGTGGCCGACATGCACGCGGTGGTCGAGGCGCACAACCGGGCCGACTTCCGGCGCATGGTCCGGCAGGCGGACCTGACCGTTCCTGACGGCATCTCCCTGGTGAAAGTCGCGCAATGGAAGGGCGGCGCCGTGCGGTCTCGCGTCGCCGGCACCGACTTGATGAAAGCCTTTTTTTTCGGCACCCAGGGCTTGGGATTCCGGCATTACTTTTACGGCGATACCGATCTGACCCTTGAGCGCCTTGCGGGCAATCTGACGCAGCAGTACCCCGGGCTGATGGTTGCCGGATCCTATTCGCCGCCGTTCCGTCCGTTGACGGAAGAGGAAGACGAAGCCGTCATCCGGCGCATCAATGAGGCGAAGCCGGATGTGTTGTGGGTCGGGCTCGGGCTTCCCAAGCAAGAGCAGTGGATCTACACCCATCGTGACCGGTTGAATGTTCCGCTGGTGCTCGGGGTCGGGGCCGCATTCAAGTTTCTGGCGGGGACGGTGCAGCGCGCGCCCGATTGGGTCGGCGACATGGGATTCGAGTGGTTGTGGCGGTTTGCCTGCGAACCCCGCCGGCTGTGGAGACGTGTGTTGATCGAAGGGACGCAGTTCGTCGGATTGGTCGCGCTGGAACTGGCCGGCTGGAGAGATTTTTCTTGAGGGACGATGGGACAGCAGCACGAAATGGAATTTTCCGGAGTGACGTCCATGCCGACTAGTGGAATGGTCTTAATCGAAGTCAGCGCTCCCGGACTTCCTCGTCGCCGGCCGATCATGCTCTGGGGGGCGGCCTTGGCTGTCGTCGTGCTGATCGGCATCGCCTATGCCGAGAGTCTGGCGTATTTGGTGACGCAGTGGATGGAGGATGACAACTTCAGCCACGGGTTCTTCGTGCCGGTCATCACGGTAGCTCTCATCTGGTTCCGCTGTGAACAGGTTGTGGCGGCGGGCATGGTCCCGTCCTGGTGGGGCCTCGGTCCGGCCTTGCTCGGGCTCGTGCTCTACCTCGTCGGTGAACTCGCTACTATTTATTTTCTTCAGCATCTCTCCTTCTGGCTGGTGATCGTCGGGTTGGCTCTGGCGGTCGCAGGCCCGCGCGCGACCCGCGAGATGGCGTTTCCCCTCGGGTATCTCCTGACCATGATTCCCCCGCCGCAGATGTTGCAGCAAAGCCTGTCCTCCTCTCTGCAGCTCATGTCGTCGGCGCTGGGCGTCGGTTTTCTGCAATTGATCGGGGTCACCGCCTTCCGCGAAGGCAACGTCATCGATCTCGGCCCGATCCAACTGCAAGTGGTCGAAGCCTGCAGCGGCTTGCGCTACCTGATTCCGCTGATCGCCTTGACTTTGCTGAGCGCCTATCTGTTCCAGAACCGCCTGTGGAAGCGGGTGGTGCTGGTTGCCTCTGCGATTCCCTTAGCGGTGCTGCTCAACGGTCTCCGGATCGGATTGATCGGAGTCCTCGTCGATCGATTCGGCAAGGGTGCGGCCGAAGGGTTTATGCACGCGTTCGAGGGCTGGCTCCTCTTCGTGTTGAGCCTGGCGATCCTCGGCGTGGAAATGTGGCTGCTGGGTAAGATCGGCGCCGGATCTGCGCCGGGCATCGAGCAACCTGCGGCGCGAGCGGGTGCAGTGGCTTTCGGTCGTGACGCATTTGTTGTGAGTCGACCGGCTCTCGCTTGCATCGGATTGTTGGCCGTGACGACCTCGATGTCGTTTTATGCCGCCGGGCGCGACAACGCGCCTCCTCCTCGCCAGGCTTTTGTCGAGTTTCCCATGCAGCTGGCCGGCCGGCAAGGGGAACCGATGGCGATGGAACGGCAGTATGTGGATGTGTTGCGCTTCGACGACTATCTGCTGGCCAACTATCAAGGCCTCGGCGGACCGATCAATGTGTACGCGGCGTACTATCGTTCTCAGGAAAAGGGGCGCGCGACGCATTCTCCGAAGACCTGTATTCCCGGCGGCGGGTGGGAAATCACGTCGCTCGATGAAGTGGCCGTGCCAGGTCACGACGTGGCAGAGAGCGGGTTTCGCGCGAACCGGGTGATGATCCAGAAGGGCGAGCAGAAACAAGTGGTGCTCTATTGGTTCAAGCAGCGCCACCGGGTGGTGACGAGCGAGTATTTGGTGAAGTTCTTTCTCCTGGTGGATGCGTTGACGATGAAACGGACGGACGGAGCCTTGATCCGGTTGGTGGCCGCAGTGCAGCCCGGTGAATCGGAGGGAGCGGCGGATCAGCGTGTCCTGCAGATGGCGGCGGCCGTTCAGCCTCTGCTGCCGGCCTATGTGCCCGATTGAAGAAGGGGATGTGAGTCTGTGGTGATGTCGACCGCATTGTTCTTCAGCTTTATCGGCTCGCTGCTGATCTGCATGGCGCTGATCCCGGCCCTGACGGCCTCGGCCGGGCGCTTTCAGTTCATCGATGTGCCGCGCGATCGCCGGATGCATGCGAAACCGATCGCCAAAGTCGGCGGGATTGCGTTCGCGGCCGGCACGATCGTGGCGGTGTTGCTCTGGGCGCCTCAGGACCGGATGATCCTCGCCAGTCTCCTGGGCGGTGTGGTGATTCTGCTGTTCGGCATGTGGGACGACCGGGTGGGGCTCGACCACCGGATGAAATTCGCCGGACAAATTCTGGCTGCGGCGATCGTCGTGGCCTATGCCGGCGTGCGAGTGACCGCGATGCCCTTCGCCGACGATCAGGCGCTCCCGCTCTGGGCCGCGGCGACGATCACCATGATCGTCATCGTCGGCATGACGAACGCCGTGAATCTCGCGGACGGGCTCGACGGGCTGGCCGGCGGATTGTCGCTGATCAGCTTCGCCGGGATTGCCTATCTGGCCTACCAGGCCGGCGACCAGATGCTGATGCTGCTGATGGTGTCGGTGCTGGGCAGTCTCCTGGGATTTCTCCGGTTCAACACCTATCCGGCTCGCGTGTTCATGGGCGATGCAGGCAGCCAGTTCCTCGGGCATTACCTCGCCGTGGCCGCGCTCTTATTGATCGATCCGGCCCGCGCTCCCTACAGCCCGCTGCTCGTGCTGTTTCTCTGGGGCATTCCGCTCCTCGATACCGTCGGCGTGATGGGACAGCGTATCTGGCAGGGGCGCTCGCCTTTTGTCGGCGACCGCAATCATCTCCATCACAAACTCTTGGCCACGGGCCTGTCGCACCGGCAGGCCGTGACGGCCATCTATCTGGCCCAGGGGTTGTCGGTCCTGTGCGCGGCTCTGCTGCGCTGGCAGAGCGATGCGGTTCTGCTGGCGGTCTATGCGGTGTTGGCGGTATCGGTGCTGTCCGTATTCGTCTGGTCATCCTGGCGGCCGTCTATTCCGCAGCCTGCGGTCGTTCCGACGGAAGAGCAAGCGGCGGTGGCCGGAGTTGCGCCCGCAGCTCTGCGCGCATGGCCGTTGCGAGCGCTTACGCTGCTCGTGCCGTTGTATCTCATGGCATGTCTAGCGACGCCGGGGGACATTCCCGCGGAAGTCGGAGTCATCGCGGCCGGACTCGGCGCCGCGGTGCTGGGGAGTCTGGTGATCGGACGAGGCACGGCGCTCGCCGTGCGGGCCGGTCTTTATATCGGGAGCACCTGCGCGGTGTACTACGCGCAGATGTCGTCACGCCAGTCGCCGGCTGAATGGCTGTCGCCGCTGACGCTGGGGGCGGCCTCGCTGGCCGTGCTCGTCGTCCTCGCCATTCGATGGATGGGCGATGCGCGATTTCAAACGACTCCGTTGGATTATCTGATCGTCTTTCTGGCTGTGGTGATGCCGTTTCTCTCGGATATGACGGTCGGCGCCGTCCATCTGAGTGTGGTAACGGCGACGCTGATCGTGTTGTTTTTTGCGTTTGAGCTCCTGCTCCAGATGCACCAGGCCATGGTTGTCCGGCTTGGGTGGCTGACTACAGGGATGCTGGCCGGCCTGGCGGTTCGGGTGTGGTGGGCATGACGAGTACAGAGATATGAGGAGGGATCGGTCATGAATCGATATTGTATAGGCGCTATGGCGGCGATTATGGCAGTCAGTCTGGTAGCCTGCGGCGGTCCGGAAGAACGCAAGGCGAAATACCGGCTGCGCGCGCAGGAATATTTTCAAGAAGGAAATTATCCCAAAGCCCGGGTGGCCCTCCGTAATGTCCTCAAGATCGATCCGAAAGATACGGAGGCCTACTTCCTTTATGCGCAGGTCGAGGAAAAGGAAAAAAACTGGCGTAATGCGGTGACCGGATATCAGCAGGTGGTGGAGTTGAATCCCGCGCATGATCGCGCCTGGATCAAGTTGGGGAAGTATTTCCTTGAAGCGCGAGCGATCGAACGGGTGGATCAGGCGGCTGACCGCGTGCTCGCGTTGCACCCGGACCATGTGGGAGCACGGTCGCTCAAGATCGCCGCGCTGGCCGTGGGTGGCCGAGTCGAAGAGGCGATTGCACAGGCGGAACAGCTGCGGACGGGCGCTCCGACCGATGTCGATCCCGCCCTGTTGCTGGCTTCGTTGTATGTGTCGCGTGAACGGACGGCGGACGCGGTGCCGATGATCCGGCAGGTGTTGGAGTCACACCCCGATAACATCGAGCTGCTTGGCGCGTTGGCGATGATCTATGTGCGGGCCGGCAATCCGGCTGAGGCGGATCGGGCGTTTCAGCGTGTGATTGCGCTGGAGCCGACGGTGCTGGACCACCGTCTCCGTCGAGCCGCGCTCTTCGACCAACAGCAACAGTATGAGCAGGCCGAGGCGGTCATGCGCGAGGCTGCCCAGCTTGATCCGGACAGCGAGGACCGTCGTCTGGCGCTCGCGGAGTATGTCGCGAAGCGGCGTGGTCCTGCCGAGGCGGAGGCGGCTTTGCTGAAGGCCCAGGAGGATGTGCCGCGCTCCGCGAAAATTCGGTTTGCGCTGGGGAGTTTGTACGAGCGGATGCAACAACCGGCGAAGGCTCAGACGGTCTATGAAGCGGCTCAAAAAGAGTTCTCAGGGAAACCGGAAGGCCTGGACGCGCAAGTGAAACTGGCCGGTCTGGAATGGGCGGCAGGACGGCAGGACAAGGCCGAGCGGGCGTTGGAGCAGATCCTTAAAGACAATCCTCTTTCCTCGGATGCCCTGCTGTTGCGCGGAAAGATCGCCTTGCAGCGCGGGAACGGGAAGGCGGCGGCTCAGGACTTTCGATCGGTCTTGAAGGATGCGGCGGACGCAGCGGATGTCCACGTCCTCTTAGGGCGCGCGCAATTGTTGAACGGCGATCTCGCTCTGGCGCGTGAAAGCCTGGAAAAGGCCGTTGCCCTGGCTCCGGCTCTCTCCGATGCCCAGATTGTGCTGGTTGGATTGGACGTGACCGGCGGTCAGCTGAAGGAGGCGCGGAAGCGGCTTGAGCCGTTGTTGGCACGCGATCCCGGTAATCTCACGTTTCTGGGCCTCCTCTATCAGATCCAGATGCAGGAGAAGGATTGGGACCGTTCGCACGACACGCTGGTCCGCCTCCGTTCCGCCGGGGCCGATCATGCCAAGGTCGACCTGGCGGAAGGGCAGATGGCCGCGGCGCAACAACAATGGGATCAAGCAGAAGCCGCCTTCAACCGGGCCTTGACACAACAGCCGCTCGCGGCCGAGCCGCTCCTTGCGCTGGTCAGGCTTGGGGTGCAGCGCGGGGCGCTGCAAGAAACTCAGGCCCGGCTCGAGACGATTGTTGCCGAACAGCCGAACCATCCTTACGCGGCAGGGTTTCTCGGCGAGGTGTTGCTGATGAAGGGGGATGCCGAGGCTGCCATGGGGCGGTTCGAAACGGCCACGCAGTTGAATCCGTCGTGGACGACCCCCTGGGTGCATCTCGCACAGTACCGCTACGCGAAGCGGGACATGACCGCCGGGGATGCGGCCCTCAAGAAGGCGTTGGAAGCGAGTCCGGACAATGAACAGCTGCGGGTGATGCTGGCGACGAGCCTGGAGGGACGGGATCTCACCGACGAGGCGATGGCGCAGTACGACCTGGCACTCAAGTCCAACCCGAAATCGCTCCTGGCGGCCAATAATCTGGCGGCGCTCCTGGCCGATCGGAAGGGCGATGCAGACAGTTTGCAACGGGCGCTGCAGTTGAGCCGGGATTTCGAAACTCAGACCTCGAATGCCTATCTCCTCGATACGCTCGGATGGGTGCATCTCAAGCTGGGGCATCGGCCGGATGCGCTCCGGCTGCTCAAGCAAGCGCTTGTCAAAGCGCCGGGCCATCCGGTGCTCAACTATCACCTGGGTATGGCCTATGCCCAGTCTGGTGAGAAGACGGAGGCGCGGCAGCTGTTGACTCAGGCGCTCCAGTCCAAGCAGTCCTACCCCTGGTTTGAGGAGGCCAAATCCATGCTGGCGAAGATCGATGGTTAAGATGATGGCGCTTTCTCATGTCATGCGAATGCTGTCCCGGACGCTTCTCGGCGGGTTGCTGCTCTGGCTCGTCGGGTGCAGCGCATTTGAGTCTTCAAGCAAGTCGGGGGCGATGTCTGCCGCGGGATCCGGCGTCGAGTATCTCCTGGGAGCGGAAGACGTGCTGGCGATCGCCGTCTGGAAGGATGAACACCTGACCAAAGAGGTCGTCGTCAGGCCTGACGGGTTTATCTCGTTTCCCCTGGTAGGTGAAGTGCAGGCAGCGGGGCGGACGGTTGAAGAGGTGCGCGCGGATATCGCCAAGCGTCTGGCGAAGTATATCCCTAACCCGAATGTCTCGGTTGCGGCGGTCAAAGTATTGAGCTATCGGATCTATGTGCTGGGTCGCGTCAATAAGCCCGGCGAGTTCATGATCGGCCACACGACAGATGTCTTGCAGGCGTTGAGTCTTGCCGGAGGCCTGACGCCGTTTGCGTCTGAAAACGATATTCGCATCATCCGGCGTATCCATGGGGAGCAGCAGGTGATTCCCGTGCCCTATGGAGACCTCAAGCGGGGGAAGAGTCTGGAGCGCAATGCGCTGTTGCAGCGCGGTGATGTGGTCATGGTGCCTTGAGGGATCACCCTCCATCGCAACGATGTAGATATATGATGTGGCGATGGCTCGTGACGGCGGCAGTGGTGGGAAGCAGTCTCTGCATGGGCGGGCTTGTCCTGAACGGGCACGCGGCAGAATGGTCGGCGGAACCGTCCTTGGGTGTGAGAGGGGATTACAACAGCAATCTGCTGTTGGTGGCCGGTCCGCAGAAGCCGGTCTACGGGCACTGGATCTCGCCCGGCGTGAAGTTTGCCGGATCGACGGAAAACCTGGACGTCAGCGGGAAAGCGGCGGCCGATCTGGTGCGCTATTACGGCGGCCGCAATCAGGACCTGCTGAACCTCTATTTTCCGCTCTCCGTGAAGTACGGGCTGGCTCGAGAGACCTTCGGCTTTGACGGCGGGTTCACGAGAGACAATACCTTGATGGGGGAACTGTTGCGGACCGGTGTCGTGCTCAGCTTCACGCAGCGGAATCTGTGGAATCTGGCGCCCTCATGGTCGCACGCGTTCACGGAACGCCTGTCCCTCCAGACTTCTTACCAGTATTCCAAGGCCACGTACGAGGACGGCGCGCGGCTGGGGTTGGTGGATTATGAGGTGCAGGGCGGGTCCGCCGGACTGGCGTATCAACCGACGGAGAACGATCGTATGCAGGTGAGCGGGACGTATACGAACTTCAGTGTGGCCAACGCCAGCGCGCTACGGTCCCATATCGCCGGAGCGCAGGTCTCGTGGTCCCATGCCTTTACCGAATCGCTCTCGGCGACCGTGACCGGAGGGCCGCAGCTGGTCTCCTCCAGCATCTCGTTCGGACCGGCGCAGCTCACCGATACGCAAACCCTGTGGGTGGCCAATGCCAGCGTCAGGAAGCAATGGGATGCCGGGTTTGCGGAAGCCGTCGTGGGCCGGGAGATCAATCCCAGTGGATTCGGCTTGCTCCTGAAGACAGAGCGGATCGGACTGAATGTGTCTCAGAATCTGACGGACCGGTTGACCGTCTCGGTGAATGGACAGGTGCTTCTGGCGTCTTCCATCGCGTCGAAGGCGGTCCCGTTCACGTTTCCGGAAAACCGCTATATCACTGTGACACCGCGGTTGACCTGGAAGTTCGACCAATGGTGGTCGGTTGATGCCGCCTATACCTACAATCGGCGTGAGGTAGAGAGCTTCGGCGAACGGGCGTTGGGAAACGCGACGACGGTGATGCTGACATACTACCCGCCCAAGCTGTCGGTCGGGCGTTAAGGAGAGGTGCTTATGGCGATCGCGCAATCTATCGGAGCAGATCGGTCGGTCGACGCAGGCCATTCAGTGAAGGATTTCTGGCAGATGGTGCGCCGCCGCCGGTCGGTTATTTTCGCCGTCGTGTCCGTGATCGCCGCCGTCGGTCTGGCCACGGCCTTCCTGTGGCCTCCGGTGTACCGGTCGAAGGCGACGATCCTGATCGAGGAACAGGAGATTCCCACCGATCTCGTCCGCTCGACCATTACGAGTTACGCCGATCAGCGGATTGAAACGATCAAGCAGCAAGTCATGAGCCGGGCCAGTCTGTGGAGAATTGTGGAGCAGTACGGGCTGTATCAACGGCTCCGGAAGGGCAGCCCGACCGAGGAAATTTTGCAGCAGTTCGTCAAAGATATTCAGATCGAAGTGATCAACGTCAAAGTGGTCGATAAGCGCACGCAGACTCCGACCCAGGCGACGATCGCGTTTACACTGGCCTATGACGGAGAAACCCCCGACCTGGCCC
>WBZP01000812.1_pt1 | contig 40912 bp, 41 predicted proteins | sample 5204301 | NCBI WGS metagenome assembly WBZP01 (sample SAMN12412401, study PRJNA552823) | activated sludge metagenome | isolation source: activated sludge from nitrification reactor of wastewater treatment plant... | place: USA: Pennsylvania | collected 2017
GAGCTCGTGATCGGAGACGGCGTCCAGGAAGGTGCGCGTTTGTACGTCGGACCAGATGGTCATCTCGGCGTCGACCACACGGGGCGGGTCGACGGCCTCCATCGGGTTGCGCGCGATCAGTCCCCACCGCATCGCATCCTTCAGAGCCTTCTTCAACGTGCGTCGGCAGCTGGCGACCGAACGCGCCGAGAGTCCACCTGCGCCGTCCACGCGACCGGACCGGAGCAGCTCGGTCTGCAGCGACCGGAGGTGCATCGGAGACAGCTCGATCAGTCGCACGTCACCGATGCGCGGCACAACCCAGTTGCGGATCATCTGCTCGTAGCCCCGGTACGTCGTGTCGAGCACGTTCGACTCCATCGCCGCGAGCCACTCGGAGAGGAACTCGCCGAACGTGGTCGTGCCGGGGTCGACCCACATGCCGGTGCGCATCCGCTCGAGGGCCTGGGTGAGCGCGTCCTCGGCCTCCTTCTTCGTGCGGTGGCCGCCGACCCACTTCTGCTGCTTCTTCCCGGACGCGTCGCGCCCGAGGTACAGGACGTAGGTCCAGCTCGAACCCCGCTTCATCACCGATCCGCGCACCGCGGCCTCCCTGCTCTGCCACCCCTCCTAAGCGCGAGGTGGATCCGTCAGCCACGACGGCGGGGAAGGTCGGCGGATTAGCAAGGGATTAGCAAGCGCCGGATTCTGAGCATCCCGAGGGCCGAAAACCCCTGGAATCTAGAGCCCGAGAGGAGAATCGAACTCCTGACCTGCTGTTTACAAGACAGCTGCTCTGCCAGCTGAGCTACTCGGGCGGGACTTCCGCGGCTTACACCGCGGAAAGCTCCGCGGAAGTGTAGGCGAGCGTTCCGGAGCGCCCGAAGTGGGCGCTGCGCCCGGTCGCTCGGCTGTTGGGGAGAGCGACGAGCGAACTCGCTGGTCAGCTGGGCTGGCTGCTCTGGAGGTCCTTGAGGGTCACGCCCTGCGGGGGCCGGGGCTGCGGTCATCCGGCCTCTGCTCGCGAGCGGATGTCGTGGACCACTGCGATGAGTCGGTCGACGTCGACGGGTTCGAAGAGCCCGTCGGGGCCTTCGGGGGCTACGTCGGTGTAGGGGGATTCGTAGAAGCGGCGGGCCTCGATGGTGCCGCTGGCTGCGAGGTGGTCGATGACCATGTTGACGTACTCGATCTGGTTGGCGTTGTAGCGCTGGTCATCGAGAAAGGCTGCGAAGGCGTCCTTCGCTGCGGAGCGGTCCATGCCGACGAGCGAGCGGACGAACAGGCCGAGCGAGCCGGCTTCGACCGACGCCCGTTCGAGGTGGTCGGCGGTGCCGCCGACCTCGCCGAGGAGCCGTTCGAGTTCGGCGATGTCGGTCTCGGTGATGGGCTGGTTGCGTCGGAGTCGTTGCACGGCGAGTTGGTCCTCGTGGTCGCGCATGAACACGAGCGCCTTCTTGCGGAACTGCGCGAAGTCGTCGACCGCCCCTCGCGGCAGGTCGACCTCGACTGCTTCGCCGAGCTCGTCGGTGAAGTCGGTGTAGAGCGGGTCGCGGCTGCCTTTGGAGATGAGTGCGACGAGCGGGCGGAGTCGGCGGCGTGCGTCTTCGACCATCGGGAAGGTCGCGTCGGTCCACCATTCGTCGGTCTGCAGGTCCTGGATGAGCGCGAGTTCTGCTGCGATTGCGGGGACGCCGGAGTGGTCCTCGAGGATCGCTGCGATCGTGCGGACCTGTCGTTGCAGCCGGTCGAGTGTCGGTTCGGTGCGCAGCATCGCGAGCTGCAGGTTCAACACGATCAGGTCGAACTGCTTCGATTCCAGAGCCTCGGGTTCGGTCTGGGTCGGCAGCGCCGCGATGGTGTCGACCAGCTCGCCGACGGCGGTGTCATCGAGCTGGTTCGGCGCCCACGCGTCGGCCTCGCGGAATCGTTCGACGAGGCGTCGGTGGGGGCGCACGACGAAGTTGTCCAGGTTCATCGACTCGATGTCGGCTCGCAACAGTTCGGCGAGGTCGTGTCGTTCAGCGGCGTGGACGTCCAGCTTGTCGAGCGTGCCGATGAGCTCGACGCGACGGGTGAACAGCCGGGTCGACAGCGGGACACCGCCAGCGCCGTCCTGGCCTGCGGGGTTCTGTCCGAAGTACTCCAGGTTCTGGCAGAAATCGAAGATGTAGAAGCAGTCCTTGTCCTGACCGGGCCCGTAGAGGTCGGGGCGCAGGCGGGTGCCGCGGCCGACCATCTGCCAGAACTTCGTGGCCGAACGCACGATCTTGAAGAACACCAGGTTCGCGACGTCGGGAACGTCGATCCCGGTGTCCAACATGTCGACCGAGATCGCGATCTGCGGATACGAGGCGGGGATCGAGAACTTGTCGATCAGATCCTGGGCGTACTCGGTGCGGTTGGTGATGACCCGAGCGAACTCGCCCTTGTAGGCCGGGTAGTTCGCGTTGAAGCGCTGGGCGATGAACTCGGCGTGACGCTGGTTCTTGGCGAAGATGATCGTCTTGGCCAACTTGTCGCCCCCGTCGACCTTCAACCCGTTGGTCATCACATAGGCAAGGACCTTGTCGACGGTGTCCTCGTTGAACAGCCAACGGTTGACCGCCTCGGCACCGACCTCGTCAGGTGGCCCGTCGTCATCCCATTCCAGTTCGTCCCACGCGGCCTGTTCCTCGGGTGGCAGGTCCGCGTAGCGGATGCCTTCGCGCTGGAACTTCAGCGGCACCGACACCGCCCGTAGCGGAACGAGGAAACCGTCCTCGACCGCAGCGTCGATCCCGTACTCGTCGGTCGGCACGCCGGTCTCGAGGTCGAACAGGTCATAGGTGTTGCGGTCGATCTCCGACTTCGGAGTCGCGGTCAGCCCGACGAGCAACGAGTCGAACCAGTCGAAGATCGCCCGGTACTTCGCGAACACCGACCGGTGCGCCTCGTCGATCACGACCAGGTCGAAATGCCCCGGCCCGAACCGCGACACGCCGTCCGCGTCCTTGGTCGGGATCAGGTTCATCATCGTCTGATATGTCGAGACGTACACCCGCCCGTCGGTATCCTTCTCGGTCAACAAGTTCACCGGCGACGAGTCCGGCAGATGCTCCTTGAACGCGTTGACCGCCTGTTTCACCAGCGCCTGACGATCCGCGAGGAACAGGATCCGTTTCGCCCAGTTCGCACGAACCAGCACGTCGGCGAGCGCGACGACCGTGCGGGTCTTGCCGGCACCAGTCGCCATCACCACGAGCGCTTTGCGTTGCCCGTCGACGTCGAACGATTCGGCGATCCGGCGGATCGCCCGCTCCTGATAGAAGCGACCCGCGATCTCCGCATCGATCGACACTCCACCAAGTCGCAGGCGGGTCGACCGCCGCTGGATCATCAACTCCAACTCGGAACGGGTACGGAACCCCGCGACGCGACGCGGCGGCGCTGTCTGGTCGTCCCACAGCCACGTCTCGATCCCGTTCGAGTAGAAGATCACCGGCCGCCGACCGAACTGGGCCTCCAAGCAGTCGGCGTACAGCTTCGCCTGCTGCTCACCCACCGACGGGCTGACCCCGGTCTTCTTCGCTTCGACGATCGCGAGCGGAGCTCCGTCGTCGCCCCACAGCACGTAGTCGACGAACCCTCTGCCAGACTGGTTGCCCGGGCCGGTCGGCATCCCCGACACCTCGAACTCACGGTCACGGGCATCGGTCAGCGGCCACCCCGACTCGCCGAGCTGCAGGTCGATCAGGAACTCGCGTGTCTCGGACTCGGAGTAGTCATGCGTATCCGGCGTGGCGGCTGCACGATGCTTCGCCTCGGCAACCTCAGCCTGCAGCCGGGCCAACTCGGCCTCGAGTCGATCCCGGTCCGCCACGAGCTCCATCGCGTGAGCCCGTGCAAGCTCGGCCTGTTCAACCTCATCCTGGAGCTCACGGATCTTCGCCGCGGTCGCGAGCGGGTTCGGAGCCGGCGGCGGCAACGTCCGAGGATCGAAGCGCAGGTCCGCTGGCGGCTTCTCGCCGCGGATGTAGGTGCGACCGAACCAGTACAAGAACTCGAACAGATGCGACACCGCCGCCACCGCATCCCGATTCGACGGCGGCGACGTATCGTGCGCCGCCCGGTTCCCCAAGCGGATGACCTCTTTGGCCTTGCGGAACACCTGGTCGCCCATCAGCGCCTTGAACGCCGGTTCGTGCAACAACGTGCTCAGCCCAGCGTCGTAGGGCCGGGGGAGTGTCCGGTCGTGCTCGAACGCCCACGTCACCGCAGACTCGACAGCGACACGTGCGTAGAAACACGAGATCCGCGCATCACCCAACGCCGCGACACACGCCTTGATCGCCGACTCGTGCACCGCCGGGAACTCCGCGCGAAGGAAATCGAACGGTGTCCCCATCAGGTCGCTTCCAGCCGGACGAGCCCGGGGACGTCCATGAACACTCCGTCGCCAGATGCCAGAGGTAGCCCGACAGCGATCGCGGTGGCCGCGATCCAACGGTCGGCCGCGTGCTCCTTCGCGTGGATGGCGTGGCCGACCCGGCGTGCCGCGGCAGTCAGTTCGGCGTAGGCCTCCTGCACTTCAGTGGAAACCTGGATCGTCGGCACTGCATCAACTGCTGCTCGAAGCTGAGTTGCACGCGTCGCCCCCCAGCCTTTGACGAGCGGCCAGGCGAGCAACTCCACCCTCGTTTGAACTGCGATGGCGATCCGAAATCCAGCGAGCAGTTCGAGCCAATCCCCGGCAACGACAGAGCGCTGCGTCACGGAGCGAGGAAGAACGACAGACGACATGATGTCGGTGTCGACGACCACCAGGGAGATTTGGCCGCTCACGACCTGAGTTCTTTCAGAAACTCCTCGATCTCTTCTTCGGTGACATCGATCTGGGGCAGGTCGGCGGCGGCAGCGCCGACGGTGGGAGCGATCTGCGGCGGGTGCGTCCACGGTAACGATGCCGTGTCGGCACCGATGGTCGGCTCGACCAGCCGAAGACGGCGTCTGTGGTCTCGCTCGGCCGTGCCGGTCGCAACGACACGTCGACCGACGAGTGTCGACGCTGAGTCGACGTCTGGTACGTCGACCAGGTGGATGTCGTTGCCGACGTCGTCACGAACCCTGAAGTGCCCCAAGCGAAGGTCCACCATGTCGAGCCGGCCGCTGACCGTCATGGTGCCAGCGGCTTCCGGAGCCGTAAGCCATCGTGTCGCGTCGAGTTGCAACGTTTCCGCGCTAGCGATGCTGCGCCCTTCATCGCCGACTCGACTTAGAGCGAAGCTGCTCGCCCCGCATGCATGCAGGGCGGCCGACGCCCGACGGCAAGCCGAGGCGATCGGCGGATTGATCCAGTCAGGAGGATCATTCGTTGCGATCGCGCCGACCAGCTCCTCGAACCGGTCCGCGATCAGTCCTTCGTCGGGCATGCCCTGCAAGGTCTCGGCGTCACCGAGGGTGAACTCCAACACGGTCGAGCCCGGCCTGGTGGCCTTGAAACGAAGTCCTCCGGCGACATCGAGTGAGCTGGCGGTACGGCCGGTCCGAGCGCTTCCCCCGACCTGGCGCGCGACTCTGAGAGCAGTAAGGCGGATGGGTTCGAGGATCGCCACTAGGTCCCGGACGTCGATCTCACCGCTGGGGACCGGCAGTCCTTCCAACGTCAGCTGATAGGTACGCGTGCTCATGGTGACCACCTCCTCCTCGAAGCGTCGGCGTTCCATTGTGCCAAGCGGGGCCGACGCTCTTGCGCTCAGTTCACAACTCTCCGCGAAAGGCACGCGCCTGGAGCGAGGCGAAGAGCGACTCCGCGTTGTCCATTCCGTGCTCGACGTTGCGACGGGTCTGCTCTGCAGCGTCGCACGCATTGGCGAATCGCACCTGCAGCTGATGATCAGGCACAGGAAGCTCTACCGACATGAGCTTCTGCTTCGAGATGTTGGGCATCGAGGCCGCTGCTCCGGTCGCGAGCGCCTGGACTGAGCGCTTCATCCTGGGGGACTGGAGCGCCGCGACGAGATATCGAGGGGCCAGTCGGTTTTGGTCAGCAATCCGCAGCCTGAAGATCAGGTCGGAGAGCAGACGGCGCGCTGGTGTGTCGGGCACGTACACGCAAGCACCGACCAACTGGGCAGTGTTCTTCCTGCTGAACAGGACGTCACCGGCGCGGACCTCATGGCGGGCATCGGCCTGGGTGTCTTTTGGAAGTCGCTTGTTCTCGGACGGATCGAAGCGGCCAAAGGTGACCGCGCCGAGCTTCAGCACGCCCCACTGTCCCAGTCGCGCAGGCTCCTTTGCGCAAACCGGGCTCTTGCCGCTTTCGATCGACTCAAGGAGCGATCCAAGGGTACTTCGCTCCCAGCCCTTGGGGTTTCGAACTGGGTCGCCGAACATGTCGAGGAAGATCGCTTGGGTGAGCGTGTCGAGCTGTTCGAGGGCGGCGCGGCGTTTGGCTCGGAGTTCGTCGGCCTTGTCGAGAATCGCAGCGATCCGCCGCTGCTCCTCCAACGGAGGCAGTGGCAGCGGCGTCTCAGCCAACGCCTTGCGGCCGAGATGGAAGATGCCGACGCCACGTGACCGACGGGCGAAGCCACCGCTCGCTGCCTGGTGGCGAAAGCAGTGGAGCAGGTACCTCGGGTCAGGGCCCTTCGACCGGACTCGCAGCAGCGTGTTCTGGAAGCCACACCCCTCGATCTCACCGTTCCAGATCGCGGGCTTGCCTACTTCGCGTGCACTGCCGGATGCTTCGCTCAGAAGCAAGTCGCCTGGTGCGAGCTGGTAGGTGGCCATCTCTGCGTCAGTGAAGTTCATGCTCTTCACGTCGTCGAGACGAAGGCCGTCCCAACCCACGTTCGCAGCGCGCATGTACGGGCGCATGTGAGTGCCGGAGTGGTTCTTCGGAGACCGCTGCCTTCCCAGCCTCACCTCAGCGACATCCCCGAGCGCTACCTCGGTCCACCCGGCGGGCAGATCGTTCACAGCATGTCCTCGAGCTCGCGTAGACCCGCTTGGATCTCGTCTTCGAGCTTCTGCAGTTCGGTGATGATCTCGCGTGGGTCTCGGTGTTCGACCTCTTCGTATTCGATCTCCTTGTACCGGTTGATCGACAGGTCGTAGTCGTTGGCGACGATCTCATCCTTCGGGACGCAGAAGCTCTGTGCGGTGCGTGGCCGGTCCAGCTCGTCGCCATCGCGGTCCTGCCAGCGGGCGAGGGCGTCGGGCAGGTTGTTCTTCGCGTGTTCGTCGTCGCTCAACGCTTCCGCGGAAGAGCGCAACGCCAGCTGATCCTCGTCCAGCAGCGGAGTGCGTTTGTCGTCCAGGCTGTAGCCGTCCGCGGTGAGGTCGTAGAACCAGACGTTGTCGGTGCCACCGGAGTTGGTCTTGGTGAACAGCAGCACCGCGGTCGACACGCCCGAGTACGGCTTGAACGCACCGGAGGGGAGCGAGACGATGCCGTCGAGCTTCTGGTCCTCGACGAGGATGCGGCGCAGCTCTTTGTGGGCCTTGGTGGATCCGAACAGCACCCCGTCGGGCACGATCACCGCGGCCCGTCCGCCGGGGCGGAGGAGCTTGATGAATAGAGCGAGGAACAGCAGCTCGGTCTTCTTGGTCTTGACGACCTGCTGCAGGTCCTTGGCGGTGTTCTCGTAGTCGAGGCTGCCGGCGAACGGCGGGTTCGCCAGGATCAGCGAGTAGGCCTCTTCGTCGGTGGAGTGCTCTTGGGCGAGGGAGTCCTTGTAGCGGATGTTCGGTTGTTCGATGCCGTGCAGGAGCATGTTCATCGAACCGATGCGCAGCATCGTGTTGTCGAAATCGAACCCGTTGAACATCTGCTCGTGGAACTGTCGGTTCAGCTTCGGGTCCCGCAGCGCCTCGGGGTACGTGTCGCGGATGTGCTCGCCGGCGGCGACGAGAAACCCGGCGGTGCCGCACGCCGGGTCACAGATCACGTCGCCGGGCTTCGGGTCGGTCATCGCGACCATGAGTTCGATGATGTGGCGTGACGTGCGGAACTGGCCATTCTGCCCGGCGGTCGCGATCTTGGCGAGCATGTACTCGTAGACGTCGCCCTTGGTGTCGCGGTCGACCATCGGCACCGCGTCGAGACCATCGACTGCTTTGGCGAGCAGCGCCGGGGTGGGGATCGTGAAGCGGGCATCCGCCATGTGGGATTCGTAGGTGGTGCCCTCGCCGCCGACGGTGCCCAGGAACGGGAACACGTGGTTCTTGATGACCTCGTACATGTCAGCGGGCGCGAAGTTCTTGAAGCGTGACCAGCGGTAGTCCGAGTAATCGCGGCCTTCGGGATGATCGGGGCAAGCGATGCCGTCGAGACCTTCGGGGAAGATGCGCCGCTCGATCGGTTCGCCGAGCTGGGCTGACTTGTTCTCCGCGAGGGTCTGGAGCTCGTCGAGACGCTTGATGAACAACAGGAACGTGATCTGTTCGATGACCTCGAGCGGGTTCGAGATCCCGCCCGACCAGAAGCTGTCCCAGATCCGGTCGATCTGGGCCTTCAGCTCACCTGTGACCACGAACGCTTCCTCCCTGGTTCATGTCTGACGAGGGTACTGGCGCCGGCCACTGTCGGGACTCGGTTGGGCACCGACTCCTTGGAAGCCATCAGCCCGCTTGACGGGGCGGGGCGCAGCGCCACTTCTCCGCGCGGTCTGACGGCATCGGGTCGTCAGGGAAACGGAGAAGTGTGATGGCTCGGAGTTTGAGTTCGGAGCTGGACACGGTGTTCGCGATGCCGGGGCTAGAGGGGATCGCAGCGCCGCTCGAGGAGTACGTCGCAAAGCCTGACGACGCGGTCGCTCTGGTCGGCTACCTCGCTGCGCGTGCTGCGGCGGGATCAGCGAACAGGTTGGACGACGAGCTGTCTGACCCCAGGGTGTGGGGTCGCATCTGCGAGTTCGCAGCGGAGCACGGTCGTCGCCTTCCGGCTGCGCCGCCCACGTTCAACAAGTTGCATCACATGCGTGCGCGTATCGACCGCGAGGGCCCGCTCCGTCTCGACGAGGTGTTGCTCGAGATGAACAACGCCTTCATCGAGGTATCGGCTGAACTTGCCAGGTCGGGTGCCTTGTTGGACTCCTCGAAGGTCGGTGATCTTCGGTACCCGGTGCGGTCGAACACGCTGTACGCGGACGGCACCTGGTGGGAGCCGTTGTCGAAGGTCCGCCAGGACACCGAGACCGGCGAGCTGTTGGGCGTCACTCGCAGCAAGGGCGAGCTCCACCCGGACGGCACGTGGTGGAGCAGGCCCGAGAGGCTCGTCGACAGCGACACCGGTGAGCTCATCGAGATTCCATCGAAACTGGTGCAGGGTCCGCGGACCGCGGAGACGTTGACGACCGCCAAGGACGGCAGGGTGCTCGTTGGTGTGCCGTTCGTGATGGTCGGCGTGCACGGCGACAAACCCGACGAGCGTGTCGTGTTGGGGTTGCGGCGGTTCGTGTCACCGATTCTGGCGGGCACCGGCGGGGAGACCCCAGCGGTGGACGAACTGTTGGCGAGGGTCATCGCGGTGACCGGTGAGTCCGCTCCGTGGCTTGTCTACGACATGGCGTTTCGCGGGGAGAACCTCCGCAAGCTCGCGCAGCAGGGTGTGATCGGGATCGCGGCGATGCCCTCGGCGCCGGTCACCCAGGACGCGATGATCCTCACCGAGGACGGGCCCACCCGGTACAACAACGATCCCCGCAAGCAGCACCTCGCGGTCGGCGCCATCCGTAACTACGCCCATCACGTCGATGGCCACTGGTGCGACCACGCCCTGACCGCGGTCGACGGTGCGTTGCGCTGCCACGATCTTGACCGGAAGGCGCTGATCTCGGATCCACTCTGCCCGGTGGTCGAGTTGCGTTTCGAGGAGGCTGGTAACGGCAAGCAGCGACTGCTTGCCACCTTCGAGGTGCCGTGTGCGCACGAGTCGATCCGTGTGACGTTCGATCTCACCGGCAAGGTCGAGGGCACCTCGACGTTGATGCTCAACCGGCTGCGTCCGATCAGCGAGTACGACGAAGCGTTCGCACTCGTGAAAGCGATGCGCCAGGACGTCGAGAACCTGAATTCGATCATGAAGCGCGTCGTGCCACTCGACGGCCAGGCGACGAGCCTGAAACCAGCGCACTTCGAGCTCGACGTGTTGGGCTCCGCGTTGTGGATCAACTCGAAGTTCTGGGACATCCACGTCGCGAAGGTGTCGCACTCGGCCCAGAAGCGGGCCGTGTTGGAGGTTCAGCGGGCTCAACGCGGGCGCCGCAACCTTGAGGCCGCGTGACATCTGCAGGTGCCTGGCAACGGTCAGTGGCATGGAAACCACAACGCGAAACCACATGTCTGGCCCCGACAGCTTCAACATCGAGATCAGCCCTGACCGCGCAGCAGCGTGGGAGGACCTGCAGATGGCCACGGCGAGCTTCGAACGACTCGAACGTCTCGGCACCCACGACGAGGCGACACTCTGTCGGGTCATCGACCTCGAAGGGGAACTGCGCGGGCGTATCGCCAGCAGCGGCGACGCAGCCGACGGACTCCGGTCGTTCGTCGCCGCAGCGAGCGACTTCCGTGACGCGTTGGACCGCTACAGCGTGATCAACCTCGCTGAGATGGTCGAGAGCCGCCGCCGCACGACCGGTGGCCGCAACAACCTCCCCAAGATGGTCTGGCCCGGTTGGATCGACCCTGAGGACCCGCACCGCGACAAGCGCGTCCTCACCGACGTCGAGTACGCCACCGTCCGCTACGGGGCGCTGTTCAGCACGAACCGCAACGCAGCGCTCGTCGGTATCGGCGAAGCCGGTGCCACCATTGACGAAGCCACCGACATCACCGCCCTCCACTTCGACACGGTCCGCTTCGAAGTAGCCCTTGGCGGTAGAGGCGGACACGGCGCACGGACCGGGTCGGTTCCTTACTGGGCTCACGAGTCGGTACTCGCGCTCGTGGAGTCCTACCGCGCTGCTGGTGAGGAGTTCCTCGAAGATCGAGTGCTCTACGCCGGCACGAAGATCGAGTGCCGCGACGTCCAGAAGGCCGTGTCGATGGCTTCGCTGAAGGTCTTCGAGTCCGCAGGCCTCGGTGGGAAGACCTCACAGGTGTCCTACGAGTCGCTACGGCGCACCACCGGCCGCCGCATGCACGACGCCGGCAGCCCCACCGAGCAGGTCGCCCAGTTCCTCGGCGAGACGAGCCTCGACCGGACCAGGTCCAAGATCGGCCTCATCCCAGCACCGGTGCCCTACGTACGACCATCCAGACGCACCGCTTCGGCCGCGTGACGGCGGACAGTGCCGTCGACGAGATGCGCGGCGACCGTGGAGGGGCGAAAGGAGGCGCAAACGATCAACATGGCAACTACCGTTACAACCATGAACCCCGCGACCGAAGCTCACATGCTGCGATTCGCTCAGGCGCTCAACACCCTGGCCCGAGGTCACGGGCTGTCGAACCTCCGCGTTGCCGGCGAAGGCCAGATCGTCGCCGACATCGCCAAGGAACGGACACTCCTCGACATCGCTCGGTTCGAGATCGAAGCGCAAGCCGTGCTGCAGGCCCGGGTCTCAGTCATCAGCTCACGTGCCGAGCTCGCATCGCAGCTCGACAGCCGCCCGTTGGTTGCCTCGTCTGCAGCGTGAGCGCTCCAGTACCTGGCGCCGCTGAACTCGATGCAGCCCTGGCATCGCTGGACAGGATCGCCGAGCGCGTCGCAGAGGGACGAGCGTTCTTCGACCGCAACGAGGACCGACAGCTTGCGCTGGTGTTCCTCTGGGCGAACGTCGGCAGCCAACTCAAGCAGTACTGTCGACGGCTGGACATCCCGGCTGGCGCCGAGCCGTTCGCTGGACCGATTCAGATGCGCGACAAGCTCGTATACGGCTCGGTGCGGGCACTCGACGCTGAAGTGGTCTGGGACACCTGCGTGCGGAACGGACCAGAGCTCTATGAGCTCGTGACCGATCTCCGCGCTGCTCTCTGAAGTCCACGGGCGAAACCTTGTCAGGTCTGGCCACTTGTGCCTGACCCGTCGCCGGCGGTCGAGTCGCCGTGCATGATCCCGCACTGATCGAGCAATCGAGCGAAGTGGCTGTACGCAGCCAGCCGCTCCATGGCATCGCTCGCACCGACCCTACGCGCCGGCTGGGATAACAGATGCTGGCCGGTTGACCCTGCTCTTACCGTTGCGAGCACTTCGTCGCCGTCAACACGGTTGCCGCTCGACCGCGGCTTCCTGCCACGATCGCGGCGACTGGCGGGGCCCGCTCGCCCGGCACGCTGCAGGCCCATGGCGAACACGAAACGCACGTGGCCCAAGGGTGTCGCAGCCGCGATCGGCGACCCGGTCCCGGCGGAGAAGCTCACGATCGTGCTCGCTGGGGCGGCAGGTCCACCGCAGGAGTGCCGGGTGGCGCTCTCGGCGTGGCTGTGCAAACCGTCGACACCAGAGGTGACCTTCGGGCGGGTCGCCGAGCTGGCGATCCGCTACGCCTCGCGCCTGGAAGCCACCGGCGTCGCGTCCATGACCTCCGCGACCGCTGAGGACGCGTCTGGGTTCGTGCGAGCTCCGACGCGCAAAGGCGCCCCGCCGTCGGTTCACACGATGCACCTGCGGCGCACGACGCTGCGTTCGATCTACCGGACCCTCCATGAACTGGGAGCACCGTGCGGGGACCCGACCGCGTTCATGGAGCTCCCATCGCGGTGGTTCCGCGCCCAGCGGCCACTCACCAACGCCGAGATCCACCAGCTCCGCACAGCGGTGATGACACGGCGTGGTGACCCACCGGCCGGGGCGGTCCTGTTGGCGCTCGCGGAAGCCGGTGCCAGCACGGTCGAGCTCACCATCGTGTGTTGGGCCGACATCGCCGCCTCCTGTGTAGCGCTGCCGGGAGGAGCGCGCATCCTGCCCCGCACCGTGGCGCTCACCGACTGGGGCGCGGCCACGATCACCCAAGCCCGCGCGACAACGACCGCAGCGGCAACCGATCTGGCGGTATCGGGCTCGGCGATGCCGCCCGGGTCCCAACCCGCACAAGCAGCGATGACCAACCGGCTCCGCCAACTACTGCGCACAGCAGAGCTCCACACCGACCCGACCCTCGGACCGCGGTCGATCCGACTGTGGGCCGCGGCGAACCGCTACCGGAAAACCGGCCGTATCGAAGACGCCGCACACGTCCTCGGGATGCGCAGCCTCGACGCCTGCGCCGCCGCGATCGGCATCTGAAAGGAACCCCTGTGATCCGACACCGCCGACCCACCTTCGACACCCAACTCGACGCGCTCATGTCATGTTCGCTGATCCACGACCTCGCCGCCGCGATCCCCGAGCGGCGCGCAGGGCGACGACCACGACACCCCGTGGCGTTGCACCTCGCCTGGGCGGCGCTCGCCCGCTGGCACTGCTCAGGCAACCGCCTCGACGCCGAGCTCGCCCGGGGTGAGCTGTGGGAACGGATCGTCACCGCGTACAACACCGGCGCCGAAGCGCATCCCGAAGGAATCCGCGTCCGCGACGGTATCGACCGCCTCTACGCGGACACCCACCGCCATACCCGCGACCGCATCTGTGACACCGACGCCCTCGAGGTGCTCTGTGACCAGTTCACCGAGTCTTCCACCGCGATCGCCCAACAGGTCGGGCTGCTGTTGCCGTCCGAGGTCGGCTCTCGGACCCGTCCCAACGGGGTGTGCACCATCTACGGCGACGGCACCATCCTGCGCCCGATCTATTCCGCCGAAGCCAAACGCACCGACCCCGACGTCCTGGTGCATCACCGCCACGACGGCGCAGTCACCGGCACCAAGCTCGTCCACTTCGCCGTCCGGGGACCCGAAGCGCACCGCCGTGTCTTACTGGCTCTCGGGCACGTCGCCGATCCGGGGCGAGAAGCCGACCGCTCCATCGAACTCGTGCGCAATATTTGCCGCCACGCCCCCGACGGCGTCGCCGCGGTCGTCTACGACGGCGCGTTCCGCGGCGTGCACCACAACCTGATCATGAGCGAACTCGGCCTCCTCGTCATCAACAAGCCCCACGGCACGAGGTCCAAGAAGCCCCGCACCCTCCCTCTCGGCACCTGGACTCACGGCACCCCCAGCGGTGCCTGCGAACACGCCCTCGCCTCGGTCGGCGGCAGCGTCTGTGACGCCACTCTCGACGACGCCGGACGAGCAGTGCTGTCCGAACCCTGTGACCGGGTCCAGGTCCGCCGCTACCAACGCCCCGGTGACCGCTGGCGCTTCAGCGTAGGGTTCCGCATCCCGTGCGCCGCCGGCTCGTTCACCGCGTGGATCTCGCCGCACCCCGGACCCGGCGACACCACCGCCGGGCGCGCCGATCAGCTCCGCCTCATTCCGCCGCACGAGGAGCTCTTCGATGAGCTCTACGGGCTACGTAACGACTCCGAAGCGATCAACGCCAACTACAAGCGAACCCACCTCTACGACCGCGCCCCGGTGCTCGGCTGGCGCCGACAGCTCTTTGACCTGCTCGCATGGTCGATTCTCAACAACACCCTCGCCTGGTGGCACCACGCCGACGCAGCAGGCGAGCAGCGGACGGCGGCCTGAGTCAGCTCCGACGGCCTCATGGGATGAGAGTCCCCCGAGGTCCTGCGCTCACGGACGCTCACCGACCTGGTTGCTGCATCGCCTGTCGGAGCAGAGCAGTGGAGCAGCGGCTCCTCACCGACCGTGGGCCTTACGCAGCGAGGGTTGGTCGATCACATTCGTTCCTGCAGCCACTCGGTCTCGACCAAGGGAACTCACGGGGTGTTCCGGCGAGAACCTCCGGCGGGCATCCGGCAGCCGCTTCGAGAACTCGCAGCGCTTCATGCCAACAGTTGTTCGTATTCCAATTCCATCCAGCGTCGCTTCCGGCAGCCTCGCGCGCTGCAATCCCAGCCGTGGCGTTCGCTCTGTCGTCGAGGACCCAGCTGTCGACAGCGCAGTATGCGCTCGGGGCTGAGGCGTCCCGGTCGACTGCGGAGCCGCCTCGGCCGAACCAGCCCAGCGCGGCGTCGCGGCTGTTGAACGTCCACTTGCACGAGATCCATTGGGGGGTCTCGTCGACGTGATGCATCTCGAGCGAACCGGCGTACCAGGTGTCATCGACCTCAAAGAGCCACCCTGGGTGTCCACCGGGCGGCGCGTAGCACCGCCACGGCATGTAGATCATTGCCATGTCACCATCTTGGACTTGAGCTGTGACATCGACGGGAGCCGCCGCTGCTTCCAGTCCCTCGGGATCCTGCGCGCCAAGTGCGCCTGAGCCTGGAGCGAGCAGAGGGATGACCCGGTCCACCTCGTGTCGAGTTCAATGCAACGACCGGCGAGTTCGGCTCCAGCAGTTACCCGGGGTCCCCGTACGAGGAGCCGTCTCCATCTTCGGCTGATTCGGCTTCCTCAGACGGTTGCCAGTCTTCGGGAGGTGGCTCGACGCCCTTCGCGGTCGAGTCTTGACGGACAGTCTCCAGGCCCTTTCGCAGCATCTGCTCGGCCAGAGCGACCCCGTCTGAGCCGCTAATCGATTCCAATGCCTGCTCCGCGACAGAGCGTGATGCGACTTCGCAGCGCATGTACGGATCGAGTGGCGATGGATAGAACTCCGCGAGCCGGTCCGACTGCATCCGCTGGGATGAGTAGACCCACGCGGCCCAAACCTGACCGTGGTCTCCGTGCCGCATCATCAGGATGACTCGGTCGTAACTCCCGTTCTCGTCGGTACAGATCTGCCACGTCGCGCGCATCGACGGTAGGCTACCTGCACGGTCTAGCGCCTCCGGACGGGTGACAATCGTGCCAGAGAGTGTGGGCTAGGAACGCGGCATCTATGCCTGGAATGGGGTCGGTCGTGGGAGGCTGGCGTTCCACACGTTCCGCTGGAGATGTGAATCTGCCGACCGGAGTTCTGGCGATCAGGTCGCCCGCAAGATGGCCCGAGTGACATCGACGTTCGCGGTAGTCCACGTCGGCCGAGAGAGCGCAGTCTCGGAGGTCGGCGCAAGGATGGAGGCATGACGCCTACCGGCACCTCAGACGCCAGCAGCGCTAATCCAGGTCGGTCAGGTTTGACGAAGCGGTGGCCCGAGACCATCCGGAAACCGCCCGCGGAGGTCCGCCTCGTGTACCTCGACCTCAATCAGTGGATCATGCTGTCGAAGGCGATGGCCGGCCATCGCGAGGGTGCGCGGCACCAAGCCGCGCTCGAAGTCTGTCTCAGAGCTGCCAACAGCGGAACCGTCGTCTTCCCCTTGTCGGACTCGACCTACGGGGAGGTAGCGAAGATCGGGCAGCACCGCCAGCGACGAGCGTTGCGAGAGGTCATGGAGTTGCTGTCCGACTACTACGTGGTGATGTCGCGGTCTGACATCACCGCCCACGAGGTCGAGTACCTGCTCGATCGAGTACTGGGTCCCAGCCAGAGCCCAGTGAGCACGATGGACTACCTCGACCGTGGAGTCGCTCGCGCGTTCGGCATCGTCGGTGGCTTCCGGGTACGCGACGAAAGCGGTGGCGACACCACGGAAGAGCTCCGCGCAGCGTATCCGGGTGGATCGGAGGTTTTCGATGCGCTCCTGTCAACTGCCGAACTGATGCTCCAGCGATCAGTGCTTGATGGGCCCGGTACGGCGGAGGAGGAGACCGAACTCCGCAAGCTCGGTTGGAGGCCTGGGGGTGCCTCGCACGTGGCGGAGACGAGAATGCGCCAAGAAGTGGAACAGGCAGCTCGGTTCAGCGCCGGTGACCTCCAGTGGCGCAAAGATCGTATCCGGGACGTCATCACGGCGCGCGAGCTGCTGATCGAACTAAACGACACGCTGTCCCGCGGACTCGGCGCCCGCGGCGCCCAGTTGGCAGACCTCGGTTCAACAATCGAGGAGCGCCGCGCGATGTTCGACAGCCTCCCAAGCCTCGACGTCGCGGTAACGATCAAGGCGTCGTACCACCGGAACCCGAATCACCGATGGACGGTCAACGACATCTACGACATCGACGCGATGGGCTCCACCGTGCGCTACTGCGACTGCGTTGTCACGGACCGAGCCGTTGCCAGCCATATCCGCCGCGCTCACCTCGATGACCGCCTCGGAACCACTGTCCTGTCGAACCTCGACGAGCTTGCCACGCTGCTGTGCTCGTAGCGTCGCCCGCGTCTCGCGGCCGAGCGGCCAAGCCTCCTCCGTAGCCTGGCGTTTCAACCGCGGTAGTCGCCAGAGCCACTTGACAGACCCGTCGTCAGTCCCGAAGGACTGGGGTGGTGAGCAGATGGACCTGTGGGCGACCCGGCTGCTCATCGATGGTGTTCAGCTCGTCGCTGCATTCCTTCTGAAAGGCCCCGCGAGGTTTGCACCCAAGACCGTCGCGATGCTCGGCAAGAACGGCGACCAGCTCGAACGCCTCGCCAGTACCGCTGCGGACATCCTTCTCCTTCAGCACTGCCACCAGATCACGCCCGCCGTGGTCAGTACCCTGCGGGCGCACGCCTCGGACTGCCGCAACTCGCGGCGATACCTCGCCATCTATGGCTATGACACACTGCGGATCCTGCGTGCCACGGGACGAGTCTGACAGCGCTTGTAGTTCGGAGTTCAAGGGGGATCCACCACTCGCGTGCGTGCTGGGGCCAAGATGCAGGCATGGCCGCAACCTTTTCGAAGATGCTGGAGGGGGTCCGCCTTCCAGAGGCCGCCCGCCGGCTCGGAGTGCACCGGGCGACCGTCAACGACATGGTCCGATCAGAACGCCTGCCAGCGGTCCGTGATGGTGCCGAGTGGGTGATCGACCGAGCCGTGTTCGAGGCATTCGCGGCGGCTTATGAACGGCCCAAGAATGCTCCTCCCCGCCAGAAGCGAGGTGAGCTCCTGGCGACCACCGAGTCGGTGCTTACGTGGCTAAGAGCGATCGGTCCCGCCACGGTCGCTGAGTTGGACCAGGTAGTGGATCTCCACGAGGGCAACATTCGCAAGCACCTCCTGATCCTCGAAGCTCGCTCGCTCGCTCATCGCGACAGGGATGGGTCGTGGAGCCTCACCGAGGCTGGCGAGGCAGCCCGCACCTCGGATGCTGCCGGCTGAGCCGTGGGTCGAGGCGAGCCTCCACCCACGGCTCGCCGCTCACGGACACTCAGGCAGCGAAAGCAGGTTGTTCGGCAAGTCGCCGTCCGCCGCGGTCTTGAGGTACTTCCGTCCCGCCCTAGAGGTCGCGACGACGACCCGAGTGCGCGCCGTTCCCGGAGACTGGACGTAGAAGCTGTACTTGCCCAACTCGATGCCGCGGATGGCCTCTTCCTGGGTGAGCTTCCACCTCCCGCCATCCGAGTTGATGCCTCCGATCGCGCGGATCCGGTCGTACGGATCGTCCCGCGGGATCTTGTTGATACACCTCACCTGGGCGGTGATCGTTGCTGTTGTAGTCACTTCAACCTCAATTCGACAGGGAAGGACCACGAGGCGCAGACTGAGATTGCGAGCCTTCGGCTGGCCTGAGGCCTTCCGTTGGTTAGTTGGGGGCCCGGGACATCCGGGCCCCCAACATCATCCCAGGGGCGGAACCGCGAGTGGTGGACCACTCGCGCGAGTGCTCGCGCGAGTAGTGTCAGCACAGCCCGCTGAGCGGTGCTGGTTCCTGCTGCCTCCCGGGTGGGAGGGTCTCGGCGCTCGATCTGGAAAGGATCTGGCACGATCGTGGGATGGACGTCGATCCCGAATCAGAGGTGTTCTCACGCCTGTGTAACTCGGTGATGTTGGTGACCACCCTCATCCCTCACACCGCCGGCGGGGATCTACCGAAAGAGGTCCAGATCGCCTGCATGGAGTGCTGGGCCTTCAATCTGCGCCTACTGGTGGAGTTCCTCCTCCTCAAGCCGCCCTCGAACTGCGCGTCGGCTAGCGATCTCCTCGAGACGTGGGACATGAGTGTCGTGGGCTGCCAGGAGATGCTGAAGGCCGACTACGGATGGGCTAGTCAGTTCGTGGCGCACATCGCGCAGCCCAAGCCTGGTGAGCTCGAGCGAAACGTCCATCCCAGGGCGTTGAAGCCGAAGGCAGAATTGATGGTGGATGCCGTCGCATGCTTCGCCGAGCAACTCGAAGAGGCAGAGCACGCTTACGCCGGGATCGTCCGGGAGTGTGTGGACGAGGCGCGCCGGACACTCGACGCGAAGAGCAACTGAGCGACCCCGGCCGAAAGCAGCGTTGGCGTTCCAGGAATCACACGCTCGCGTTCCAAGGTCAGGCTGAGACCAATCGCCCACTTCGCTTACATCTCAGGCGGAAAGGCAATCCGCGGATGTCCCACTCGGGCGGGACTTCCGCGTCTTGGTCCGCGGAATGCTCCGCGGATTGTAAGCCACCGGCGGCATGACCCCTATGGGGCCGAGCCCCACCGGGGGCTACGCAGGGGAACCGCTCAGTGCCGGACCGGCCGATCGACCCACTCCTCGATCCAGGCGCCCGTGGCCAGCCACAGCTTGCTGCGGTGGCGGTCGCGGCGGCGGTCCTCGCGGTTCCAGTAGTAGTCCGAACACCTCCGACAGCTGCACAGCTTCGGCCACAAGTACCAGGAGAGCTCCCACTCGCACCGCCAGGGCTGCTCGCCGTCGCCGTGGTTGACCCAGTCGTGCCACTCCACGAGCGTCGGCAGGTCGCACGGACCATCACGATGGTCGTGGACGGGGAAGCAGCTCGACGGATCGTCGAACCGGGCCCGCTCGGGGCGGTGCGCAAGGGTGCGGCTCATGATCAGCTCCCGAGCACCCCGGCGTCCCGCCGGCCCGTTGGCCGGCTACTGAGAGGACGCCGGGCGTGCTGCACGCCCGCGACAGCTCGTCATGGCGCCGAGGGTATCTGCCGCGCCCGACACTCGATCCGGCCGCGGAGATCCTTCGTGGACCGCACGCCAACCGAGCCTCTGACCCTCGCGGGCCCAGAGACGGAGCCATCCGGTGGGCCGGAGAGACTTCGATCGCTGCAAGATCCCCGGTCGGCGGGACACGGTTCGTCCTACCATCCGAACGACAACGGTCGAGCCGGGGGCGACATGGGACGAATGCGAAGGCTCTGGGCTGCGTTGGCGGCCGTGGGCGCATCCATCGCCGTGGTCGGTGGGTGCAGCGCACCGCCGGCCACGCCGCAGCAGCAGATCGACCAGATCGTGCACTTCGTCGAGACGGCCCGTGGCCACCAGTTCGTCACGCCGCCGGTCGTCGAGTTCCTCTCCGACGACGTCTTCCGCTCCGAGGTCCTCGCGTCGCTCGACGCCGCCGAGCCCGGGGTCGCCGCGGATGAGGTCGCGTTCACCGCTCTCGGCTGGATCTCGCCCGGCGAGTCGCTGTGGGACGAGTACCGGATCGCCTTCGGCGGGGGAGTGGTCGGCTTCTACGACCCGGTCGCCAAGGAGCTCAAGGTCCGGGGCACCGACATGACCCCATACCGGCGGGAGGTCATCACCCACGAGTTGACCCACGCGCTCGATGACCAGCTCTTCGACCTGTCCGACTCCGAGTCCGAGGGGCTCATCGACGAGGACCACGTCGCTGCTCTCGTGGCGATCGAGGGCAGCGCCTCGGAGGTGCAACGCCGGTACATCGACTCGATGTCGGACCTCGAGCGGTTCCAGGACCTCGCCGAGCAACTCCAGTTCGGCTCCGACCCGGCGCTTCTCGAGGTTCCGGTCACGTTGCTGACCCTCACGAGCGCGCCCTACCTCCGTGGTGCGATCTTCCAGGACCAGCTCATCGCCGCGCTCGGCAACCCCGCTGGCCCGGACCTGTCGCTCACCCGCTACCCGGCGACCACCGAGCAGGCCTTCGACACCGCCCGCTTCCGGCCGACGAGCCCGCCGTGGCGGTTCCGCGTCCACCCGCCGACGGCCCGGTCGTCCGCTCGGGCCCGTTCGGCCAGTTCATGACCACGTTGCTGCTGCGGGAGGGGTTGGCGCTCGACGCCGTCGACCCGGCGACCGTCGGATGGGCCGGTGACGCCTATGTCACGTGGACCGACGGCACCACCGACTGCCTGCGCCTCGACACCCGGATGGACACCGCCGATCGAGCCACAGCACTCGCCGGGGCGCTCACGAAGTGGGCCGGGCGTCACCCCGGCGCCGCGATCGAGATGACTGCGCCCGACACCGTCCGCCTCACCTCCTGCGCAGGCTGACCCGCCAGCCCGGGCGGCACTGTCCGGCTGCAACATCCGGGTCTGAGATTGCCGCCGGCCCTGACGGGCGAACCCCACCGGGTCGGCGCCCACCTACGCTGCCGCGGTCCGGACCGAACCGGCAGCCGACCCGAAGGAGCCCCTCCCATGACCGATCGATCCTCGTTCACCGATGCTCAGTGGCACGCGCTGACCGACGCTCCCGTGGCCATCATGTTGGCCGTCGCCTTCGTCGGTGATCACGGACCGATCTCGATGCTCAAGGAGTCGACCGCGGGAGCCAAGGCGATCGCCCGTCCCGCGCACTCCGGCCCGGCCGACCAGTTGATCGCCGAGATCGTCCCCGAAGCTGCGGCCAAGGAAGCCCGCCACGACGCCAAGGCGCACAAGGGCGCCACACCCAACGTCGTGGTCGACGGCCTGCTGTCCGACGTCGCGGCCGCGGTCGACGCCCTCGCCGGCATCCCCGCCGAGGAGTCGGTCCAGGTCCGCCAGTGGTACTACGACATCGGTGTCGCTGTCGCCTCCGCGTCCAAGGGCATCAAGCCTGCCGAGCAGGAGCTCCTCGACCGTCTCCGTCAGGCGCTCGACCTGTAGCCGCCCGCCGACCGCGGCCGGGTGACCGTCGGCACCGCGGGCGCGGTGGGTAGCGTTCGAGAGACAGGCGTCGGAGTGCCGGAGGACCCCCATGGCCGGAACCGATGAGATCCGAGACGGCCAGCGAGCGACTTGGAACGGCCTGGCTCCCGGTTGGGACAGGTGGGACTCGGTGATCATGGATCAGCTCGCCCCGGTGACCGCGGCGATGATCGCCCATCTCGACATCGCCCCGGACCAACACCACCTCGACGTCGCCGCCGGAACCGGGGAACCCGCCCTCAGCATCGCGGCGCTGGTGCCGGCGGGGCGAGTGGTGCTCGCCGACCTTGCTCCGGAGATGCTGGCGGTCGCCGGGCGACGAGCGAGCGAACGGAACATCACCAACGTCGAGACTCGTGTGTGCAGCGCCGACGACTTGCCGTTCGACGACGCCTCCTTCGGCAGCGTGACGATGCGGTTCGGCTACATGTTCCTTCCTGACCTCGCCGCCGCGACCGCTGAGCTCGTCCGGGTGCTGCAACCGGGCGGCCGCCTGTGCTCAGCGGTGTGGATCGACCCCGAACGCAATCCGTGGACGACCGTCGCCATGGAGGCGATCGCGACCGAGGTGACGCTCCCGCCGGCCGACCCCGACCGTCCGAGCATGTACCGATGCGCGGCCCCGGGCCAGGTCGCGGACCTGTACGCCGATGCGGGGTTGCGAGACATCGCCGAGTGGGACGTGCCGGTGGAGCTCGTGACCCGATCGCCGGAGGAGTACTGGGAGATGATCAGCGACCACGTCTCACTGGCGGCGGCGGCGCTGGCTGGTGTCGACGTGGCGACGCGGGATCGGGTCAGGGCCGTCGCTGTCGGCCGGGCCAGCGCGTACCAACGGTCCGGAGCGGTCAGGATCCCCGGTCTCGCCCGGTGCACCGTGGGCACGCGGCCGGCGGTGAGCGACCCCGTCGACGCGTAGCGTCCTCGACGGCCACGATGGGTCCGGGTCGTGGGCCAGTCGATGGGAGGTCAGCATGCGCACACCACCACCGATCGAGCGGCCCCGCTCGGTCGACTCGGCCCGCGACCGGGCGGTCGGCGCGCTGGTCGGCCTGGCCGTCGGCGACGCGGTCGGCACCACGCTCGAGTTCCGCTCGCCGGGCACCTTCACCCCGATCGACGACATGGTCGGCGGAGGGCCGTTCGGGCTGGAGCCAGGGCAATGGACCGACGACACCTCCATGGCCATGTGCCTGGCCGAGTCGATCCTCGACATCGGTGAGCTCGACCTCGTCGACCAGCTCCGTCGGTACCTGGCGTGGCGGGACCACGGCCACTGGTCCTCGACCGGACAGTGCTTCGACATCGGCACCACCACCTCCGCCGCGTTGAACCACTTCCAGCGCACCGGCCGGTCCGTCGCCGACGGCCCCGTCGACCAGGACCAGGCGGCCAACGGGTCGCTGATGCGGTTGGCTCCCGTCCCCATCCGCTGGCACACCGACCTCGCCGCCGCGGCCGAAAGGTCCGGCGAGTCGAGCCGCACCACACACCCTGCCGACCGACCCGTCGATGCCTGCCGCGTGTACGGCGCCATGATCGCCGCCCTCATCGGCGGCACCGACATCGACGAGGTGCTCGCCCCCGACTTCTGGGACCTGGGTCCGCTCCACCCGCAGATCGAAGCCGTCGCCCGCGGCTCGTGGCGGAGCGGGGACGTGCGCGGCACCGGCTACGTCGTCGACGCGCTCGGCGCCGCGTTGTGGGCGGTCGCCGGCGCGGTCGACTTCCGCGACGCGGTGCTGCGAGCCGCCAACCTGGGCGACGACGCCGACACCACCGCCGCCATCGCCGGCCAGCTCGCCGGGGCCCGGTGGGGGTTGGCGGGAATCCCCGAGTCATGGGTCGGTCGCATCACCTCCGGTGAACGCATCGCCGCGATCGCCGGTCGGTTGTTCGACGCGGCCACCGGCGCCGGGCCGGCCACGCCCTGAGATCGTCGCCACCGTCGAGGACGCCGCCCGGGCCGGTCGTCGACCGACCCGGGCCGAAGGGCGTGTGGATCAGATGTCGGCCCGGGTAGGACTCACCACGTGAGTCCCGTGTCGAACATCTGGCCGATCCGGATGGCGTTGCCGAACGGGTCCCGGATTCCGAAGTCGATGCCGTAGGGCCGCTCGGTCGGCTCGTCGACGATGTCGACCCCCCGTCCCTTGAGGGTCTCGAAGGTGGAGCGGGCGTCGTCGGTGGTCAGGAAGATCGCTCCGCCGATGGCCCCCTTGCTGACCAGCTCGCGGACCTGCTCGGCGGTGGCCTCGTCCATCGACGGCGGGCCCGGACGTTCGAGGAGGATCTCGCGGTCCTCGTCGCCGGGCACCCGCACGGTGAGCCAGCGCATGAACCCGAGGTCGACGTCGGCGGCGACCTCGAAGCCCAGGGTGGAGACGTAGAAGTCCAGGGCCTCGTCCTGGTCGAGGACGAACACCTGGGAACGGCTGATGGAGTTGATCATGGGCTCACCGTACGGAACGGCCGTCGGCGGTCGCTTCTCCGAAACTGCTCGGAACCGTGTCCGACGGTCGGGTCCACGCCCGCACGAAACACGTCGGCACCGGGACGGGCACCACCCCTCGACTGCGGAACTCGCTCGGGGACTCGCCGACGATGTCGGAGAAGGTCCGGCTGAACGACCCCAGGCTCGAGAACCCGCACTGCATGCACACGTCGGTGACGGTGAGGTCGGTGGTGCGCAGCAGGAACATCGCCCGTTCGATGCGACGGCGCTGGAGGTAGCGGTGCGGGGTCTCGCCGAACGTCGCCTTGAACGACCGACTGAAGTGCGATTCCGAGACGCAGGCGATCGACGCCAGGTCGGTCAGGTCGAGCGGCTGGGAGAAGTCGCGGTCCATGGCGTCGCGCGCTCGCAGCAGTCGCCTGTTGTCCGCCACACGATCCGGCATCCCACCAGCATGTCGCGGCCCCCGACCGGTGCGAGATCTGCGGTGTGACTCTCGGCCCAATCCGTGGACCCGGTGACGGGGGGATGTCAGAGTCGTCGTCACGCGGGTGCACCCCCAGCACCCGGGCCTCCGAGGAGGGGACCATGGCAACGACGACCACCAAGACCTCGACCAAGTCCAGCACCAAGGACGCGAGCGAGAACCTGCAGAAGTTCATCGACGGCCTCCAGGCCAACGAGAAGTCCGCCCTCGACGCGATCAAGAAGTTCGTCGACACCGTCAACGACGTCTTCCCCGACTTCGGCGAGGAAGGCCCCCGCAGCAAGATCATCGACGCCGCGTTCAGCATGACCCAGCAGATCGTCGAGTCGTCCAACAAGATGGCCAAGGACCTCGTCGGCGTCACCGAGGACACCCTCGACAACATCGCCCGGTCGAACTGACCGGGTCCGGACCGAGCGGCGACCGGGAGGTGGACGACGACGCGTCAGAGGTCGGAGCGGCACGCGACCCGGGCTTCCTCCGGGCAGCCCGACCGATCCTCGAGCGCTACGCGTCCTACTTCCGTCCCGAGGTCCGGGGCTTCGACCGCCTCCCGGAGCAGGGGCCCATGCTGGTGGTGGGCAACCACTCCGGGGGGCAGTTGCCGCCCGACATCCCGATCCTGCTGACCGCCTGGTGGCGCGAGCGCGGCGAGGACGAGGCGGTCTACGCCCTGTTCCATTCGTTCTTCCTCGGCCTGCCCGGGATCGGTCCGCTCATGGCCCGCAGCGGTGGGGTGGAGGCCGGGCCGGCGACGGCCGAGGCGATCCTGCGCCGCGGCGACGTCCTCATCGACTACCCCGGCGGCGACCACGAGGTGTTCCGGCCCTGGGGTGAGCGCAACACGATCGACTTCGGCGGACGCAAGGGTGTGATCCGCCTCGCCTTGCGGACCCAGGTGCCGATCGTCCCCGCCGTGTCGGTCGGCGCGCACGAGACCCTGGTGGTCCTGTCCCGCGGCGAGGGTCTGGCCCGTCGCCTGGGGCTCGACAAGCGGTTCCGGGTCTCGGTCATGCCGCTGGTCCTCGGCCCGCCGTTCGGGATAGTCCCCGGCGGTATCCCGACATTCCCGCTGCCGGCCAAGGTCACCGTCGAGCTCCTCGACCCGATCGACTTCTCCGAGCGCTTCGGTCCCGAGGCCGCCGAGGACCCCGAGGTCGTCGACGCGTGCTTCGAGGAGCTGACCTCGACCATGCAGGACGCTCTCGACCGTCTGGCCGCCGAGCGCCAGTTCCCCGTCATCGGCTGAGCGCCCCCCTCACCCTGCTCTGCCCCCCTCCCACCCCGCTCTGCCCCTCCCACCCCGCTTTGTCCCGCACAGGCGCGGTGATCACCGCGCCTGTGCGGGACAAAGCGGGCGGGGCGGGGAGGGGAGGGCCGGTCAGGCGGTGAGGCCGCGGGACTGGAACACGTGGTCGACGAACTGCCACACCGTGTCGGACCACAGGTAGCCGACGTGGTTGCCGGCGAACCAGCACGTCTCGGGTTCGTCCCAGTGCTCCCACAGGCGACGGGCCTGATCGGTGGTGGCCAGCCGGTCGCCGAGCCCGGCGAAGATCGCCCGGGACCCGGGCCGCGTCACCGGCGCCATCGCCAACGGCGACACCACCTTGTGCACGTCCTGGGCGGTCCCGTTGAGGATGTTGTGCTCGATGCTGCGCATCTGCAGGTGCCGCGGCGCGTGGTGTTCGATCAGGCCCGGGAAGTCGACGATCGGGATGCCGGTCAACGCCATGTCGAGGTCGGGCTCGAACGCGGAGACCAGCCCGGTGACCATGCCGCCGAGCGACACGCCGAACACGCCGAGGGCGGTCGGGTCCTGCCGGCGGACCCAGCTGAGCAGACGTCGCACGTCCCACACCGCCTGGGTGAGTCCGTGGACGCTGTTCATGAACTCGAAGCCGAGGAACTCCTCGCCGCTCAGCCGGCTCGGACGGCGGGCGCCGTGCACCGGCAGCACGATGGCGGCGACGTTGACGCCGAGCTGCTCGTGCAGGTGCGCGGCCCGGAAGGCGAACAGGTCCATGAACACCGAGCCGGTGCCGAACCCGTGCACGCACACCACCCACGGGCGGGGACCGTCGCGGTGGCGCAGCACCCACGCGGAGGCGGTGCGGTTGGACTCGAACGCCAGCCAGCGGTCGGTGCCGGGCACACCGAGGTGGGGGGTGTAGCCGCTCGGCCACCACAGCCGTTCGTAGCCGTGACCGAGGGCCCAGCCCTTGGTGACAGCGGGCTCCTCGAGCGGGGGCGGATCCTGGTGGTACGACGCCGGGTCGTCCAACCAGCCCCGCTCGGAGAACAGGTCGTGGGCCCGGCTCAGCTCGTCGGCCACCCGCGGGTAGTCGGCGCGGCGTGGGAAGCGGTTGGGGCCGATGGCGATCGCCATGATCGACTCGTCCATCAGGACGTGACCGACCAGCGCCGGGGTCAGTCGCGCCGAGGGGACCCCGGGGACGTCCTCGCCCAGCATCTCGCCCACGACGAAGCGGGCGGTGCGGGGCACCGCCAGGGTCATGCGGGCCATCGGCTGGCGGGCCAGGCGCTTCTCGACCTGTCGGGTCGCCGAGGTGACCCGACGGACGTTGGCGCCCGGGTGCCACCACGGGCCGGGGTCCGAACAGGACCTCTCGTCGGTCCCGGACCGTTCGGACGGCTCCGGGTCGTCGGTGTCGGGTACGTCTGCGGATGCGACGGGCGTCATGCGGGACCTCCCCCGAGATCGCTGGATTCCACCGTACCGGTCCGGCTCAGATCCAGTCAGCCCACGAGTCGGATTCGGCGACGAGGTCCCCGGTCAGCCGCCACGGGTCCGGCAGCGACGCCGAGCAGCCGAGCACCGAGATGTACATGGTGTCGACGTAGCTCCAGGCGGTGATGTTGACCCCGATCCCCTCGAGGATCGGCCCCGACGAGAACAGCGACGTCACCACTCCGCCGTCGATCTCGAGCCGCTCCCGTGGCCCCTTGACGCACGAGGCGATCAGGTTGAGCGGTGGCCGGAGGTGATCCGCCAGCCGGGTCCGGCCCCAGACCCGGGGGACCAGGCCGTGCATCCCGGCGGGCACCAGGCCGGAGCGCCACTCGAACAGGTCGGGGCCGAACTCCTCGCGGACCCGGCGGGCCGCCACCGACGACTCGTGGATGGCCTCGATGCGGGACCGGGCATCGGCGACGTCGGTCCGCAGCGGCAGGAAGAGGTTGTCGACGTGGTTGCCGCCGAGGCGGTGGCGGTCGGTGCGCGTCGCCATCGGCACCGAGGTGATCAGGCTGGCCGACGGCAACGCTCCCAGCCGTCCGAGGTACCGGCGGATCGCTCCGGCGCACAACGCCAGGAACGCGTCGTTGAGCGACGCCCCGGCGGTCTTCTTGGCTGCGAGCAGCACCTCGAGCGGGATCCCGACTCCCGAGAACGTGCGGTCCGAGCTGAGCGCCACGTTGAACGGGGTGCGCGGACCGGTGAACGGCCCGGGCAGCAGGGCCGTCACCGACTGCTTGACCGCCCGGGCCTGGCGGGCGCCGGCCACGGTCCGGACCGCGGCCCGGGGCATGGAGCGCACCGCCCGGGCGGCTCCGGTCGCAGCCGCCTGGTAGAGCTGTCGGGAGCTGGGCAGCGGCTCCGGCCGGAAGGGCTCCTCGACGGCATGGGCGGAGTCGGCGACGAAAGCGTTCTCGAGCATGGCCACCGACGCCACGCCATCGGCGATGGCGTGGTGCAGCTTCATCACGAACGCCACCCGACCGCCCTCGAGGCCGTCGACGATGGTCATCTCCCACAGCGGGCGGTCCCTCGGCAGAGCCACCCCGGCGATGTCGGCGATGACGCGGTCGAGCTCGCGCTGGCCGCCCGGCGGGTCGACGTGGGCGGTGCGAAGGTGACGCGAGAGGTCGAACTCGGGGTCGTCGACGACCGACGGGTTCCCCAGACCGTGCGGGGCGGGGATGATCCGTCGCCGCAGCATCGGCAGTCGGGCCAGCCGGGCTTCGACGAGCGTCGGGATCCCCTCGTCGGCCAGCGGCACCGTCCGCCCCGACGGGTCGACGACCACCACCTTCATGGTGTGCATGTGCGCCGTCGGGGTCTCCGAGTAGAAGAACCGGGCGTCGAGGCCGGACATGACCTTCACGGACCCGCCTCCCCGGGGGGAGCGGCCGCGGTGGCCACCGACTGGGCCCAGCGGTGGTCGGGCTTTCCGGCCGGCGACCGGAGCACCTCGTCGACCAGCACCAGCCGCCGCGGCAGCTTGTAGCCGGCCAGCTGGTCCCGGGCCGCGTCGCGCAGCTCGTCGAGGGTCGGCGTCGTGCCGGGACGCGGTTGCACCACCGCGCTCACCGACTGGCCCCATCGCTCGTCGGCCACTCCCACCACGACAGCGTCGACCACGTCCGGGTGAGCCTTCAGGGCCGCTTCGACCTCTTCGGGGTAGACCTTCTCGCCGCCGGTGTTGATGCACTGCGACGACCGACCCAGGATCACGATCGTGCCGTCGTCCTCGACCGTCGCCAGGTCGCCCGGCAGCGCCCAGCGGACCCCGCCCACCTCGACGAAGGTCGCCGCGCTCTTCTCCGGGTCGCCCAGGTAGCGCAGCGGCACCCGGCCGCCGCGGGCCAGGCGGCCGACGGTCCCCGATCCGGGGGCGACCGGTCGCAGGTCGTCGTCGAGCACAGCGGTGCGGTCGTCGACGTGCAGGCGCGGCGAGCCGTCGGGGTCATCGGCGGGCGGCTCACCGCCGATCTGGCCGGTCTCCGACGAACCGAACGCGTCGCGCACGATGAGCCCCGGTCGCAGCTCGCGGAGCCGGGCCTTGGTCGACGGCGACAGCAGCGCCCCTCCGGAGCCCATCGCCATCAGCGTCGACAGGTCGTACGCGCCGGGGTCGGCGGCCAGCGCGTCGGCCAGCGGTCGGGCCATGGCGTCGCCGACGACGACGAGGATGTTCACCCCTTCGTCGTCGACCAGTCGCCACGTCGCGGCGGGGTCGAAGCGACCTTCGGGCAACGTCACCACCTTGCCGCCGCCGAACAGGACGGCGAAGGCCAGCCAGTGCGCGGCGGCGTGCATGAACGGCGGCGCCGGCAGCGCGACGAGCGGGAAGTCGGGGATGCGCCCGGCCAGCTGCTCGGCGCGGGTGATGTGGTCGCCGAGCTGGAACGGGTCCCCGCCGCCCATGGCGGTGAAGAAGATGTCCTCGTGGCGCCACAGCACGCCCTTGGGCAGCCCGGTCGTACCGCCGGTATAGATGCAGTACAGGTCGTCCGCGGAGCGGGGCGCGTAGTCCGACGACGCCGTCGCCGCGGCCAGAGCGTCCTCGTAGTCGCCGCCGGGCCCGACCGCCAGCACCACGCGCCGCTCGGCCATGGCGTCGACCGCTCCGGCGACGGCGTCGGCGAAGTCGGTGTGGTGCACCAGCGCGACCAGGCCGGCGTCGGAGTACAAGTGGCGCAACTCGGCGTCGACGTAGCGGTAGTTGACGTTGACCGGGACCGCACGCAGCTTGAACGCGGCGATCATCACCTCGAGGTACTCGGTGCCGTTGGGCAGCTGGATCCCGACGAAGTCGTCACGTCCCACCCCGGCGGCGGCGAGCACGGCGGCCAGCCGGTCGGCCCGCTCGTCGAGCTCGCGGTAGGTGAGCCGACGGTCCCCGGCGACGATCGCGGGACGGTCGGGCACCGTGGCGGCCACGGACTCGAACAGGTCGGCCAGGTTCAGCTCCACGCCGTCAGGCTCCCTTCTCCAGCGACGCGACCACCGCGTCGACCAGCGCCGCGCTGCGGGGGTCGCCGGCGACCCCCAGATGCATCTGGTTCATGACGTATCCGAGCGACCACCCACCGCCGGGATCGGCGAGGCCGAGCGACCCCCCGGCACCGTCGTGGCCGAACGAGCCGGGCGGACCGGACGGCGACGGCGACATGAACCCCGAGCCGAACGACATCGGCACTCCGAGCACGTGGTCGGGGCCGGACGACCGCACCTCGATCGCGGCCGCGACCGCGTCGGCGTCGAGCAGCCGGACCCCGTCGACCTCACCGACGAGCGCGGCGTACATCCGCGCCACGGCCCGAGCGGTGCCGACCCCGTTCGACGACGGCATCTCGGCGGCCAGCACCTCGGGTCGGTTCCACATGTCGTCGTAGCCGAACAGGCCCGACGGGCCCGACAGCACCTGACCGAGCAACGTGTCGGGCCCCATGAACGCGTCCATCACCTCCTGGGTCGCCGGATCGATGACCGGCGGGTACAGGTGCGAGACGCGGGGCAGCTCCGAGGCGGGCAGACCGATGAAGAAGTCCAGGTCGAGCGGCGCGGCCACCTCCTCGGCGAAGAACCGCCCGAGGCTCCGGCCGCTCACCCGCCGCACGACCTCGCCGAGGATCCAGCCGAAGGACCGGGCGTGGTAGCCGTGGACGGTGCCGGGCTCCCACACCGGGGCCTGCGCGGCGATGGCGTCGACCATGCCGTCCCAGCCGAGCACGTCGTCGAGGGTCACGTCGCCGGTCACCGCGGCCAAGCCCGCCCGGTGCGACAGCACCCACCGGATCGGGATGTCGGCCTTGCCCGCCGCCGCGAACTCCGGCCAGTAGGCGGCCACCGGAGCGTCCAGGTCGAGCTCGCCCCGCTGTGCGAGCAGGTGCACGCAGGTGGCGGTCATCCCCTTGGTGGTCGAGAACACCAGCTGCAACGTGTTCCGGGACCAGGGCCGGCCCGCCTCGCGGTCGGCCCAACCGCCCCAGAGGTCCACGACGGCTCGACCCCGGTGGTAGACGCACACCGCAGCGCCGACGTCGCCGCGTTCGGCGAAGTTGGCCGCGAAGGCGTCGGCCACGGCGGAGAACCCGGGCTCCGCGAACCCGTCGACGGTGACGGAGGTGCCCTCCACCGCGGTCACACTAATCACGGCGTCGCGGACCCCGACGTCGATCGGACGAAGGTCACCACGACGAGCGGGCCCGACCGACCGGTGTGGGAGCGCTCGCCGTGGCCGGTCCGGTCGTGGTTCGATCGTGGAGCACGTCCGCTCGATCCCGATCGACCGAGGAGGGCCGATGGCCGATCCCACTGCGCCGTACCCCGACCGGTCCGCGGTCGAGGAGGCGTTCGCCGCCCACGTCAACCGCGGCAAGGTCGACGCCTACCGGGCGCTCGGGCTCGAGTTGGTGATGGGTGAGCGTGACGGGATCCGCTTCCGCGATGTCTACGACGGCACCTGGTACGTCAACTGCCACTGCAACGGTGGCGTGTTCAACCTGGGGCACCGCCACCCGGCGGTCGTCGCCGCGGTGCGCGACGCCCTCGAGACCCTGGACGTCGGCAACCACCACCTGGTGTCGGGGTGGCGGGCCCGTCTGGCCGAGCGGCTGTCGGCCACCACCGGGGGCGCCCTGCCCGGCGTGGTGTTCGGCGTCGGCGGGGGCGAGGCGATCGACCTGGCGATCAAGGTCGCCCGCGCCCACACCGGCCGGCTCGGAGTCGTGTCGGTCACCGGCGGCTACCACGGCCACACCGGCCTGGCCCTCGCCGCGGGTGACCCCGCCTACCGCGACCCGTTCGGTCCGAACCCTCCCGGGTTCACCCAGGTCGCCTTCGACGACCTCGACGCCATGGCCGCCGCGGTCGACGAGCGCACGGCGGTCGTGCTGGTCGAGCCGATCCCCGCCACGCTCGGCATGCCGATCCCGAGCCCCGGCTACCTGGCCGGGCTGCGGACCCTGTGCGACGAGCGGGGTGCCCTGCTGGCCTTCGACGAGGTCCAGACCGGCCTCGGGCGAACCGGCACCGTCTGGTACCACGCCCGGGAGGGCGTCACCCCCGACCTGCTCGTGACCGGCAAGGGGCTGTCGGGCGGGGTGTACCCGATCACCGCCACGCTCATGACCGCCGAGCTCCACCGGTTCTTCGACGACCACCCGTTCGTGCACGTGTCGACGTTCGGGGGCGCCGAGCTCGGCTGCGTCGCCGGCCTGGCCACCCTCGACGTCGTCGAAGCGCCCGGCTTCCTCGACCGGGTCGTCGAGCTCGGCGAGCGCTTCGAGAGCGAGCTGTCCGACATGCCGTTCCATCTGCGGCGCCGGGGGATGTTCATGGGCCTGGCCTTCGACGACCCGGCCGGAGGCATGAGCGCCACCCAGGCGCTGGTGTCGGCCGGGGTGTTCGCGATCTTCGCCAACAACGACCCGTCGGTCCTGCAGTTCCTGCCGCCGCTGACCATCGCCGACGACGAGGTCGACGACCTGATCGCCACGCTGCGACGGGTCCTCGGTTCGTGATGTCCGCGACGGGAGGGGGACCGGATGGCTGATGGGTCGACGCCGGAGGACGACGTCTCCGATGGGCGGGAGGCGGGCGTCGGCTTCCGCCCCGGCGACGTGCCGATCGTCGACCTCGACGCGGTCGAGGCCGCGGTGCAACAGGCTCTCGAGCGAGGGGACGGGTCCGGGCTCACCCTGCTCGGCTACGGCGAGATCTCCCTGGTGGTCGGCTGGCCGACCGGTGCCCCCGTCGTGGCGGCCAAGCGGCTGCCGCCGTTCCCGTCAGCCGATGCGGCCGCCGACTACGGCAACCGGTTCGTCGCCTACCTCGACCGACTGGCCGAGCGCGGGGTCGTCCCGGTCGCGAGCGCGTTCCGGACCGTGGCCGGGGCCGGCTCCACCCGCGTGGCCTACGTGACCCAGGCCGTCCTCGATCCCGATGACCTGGGTCCGGCGATCCTGCGGCGGAGCGCTCCCGATCCCGACCACCCGTTGCTGCGCGGCATCGTCGACGCGGTCGGCGCCGTCTGCGACCCGCGGACCGGGCTGGACGCCCAGGTGTCCAACTGGGCGCTCGTCGACGGGCAACTGCGCTACCTCGACGTCACCACGCCGATGCTCTTCGATCCCTCGGGACGAGCCGAGCTCGACCTCGGGTTGTTCCTGGCCGCCTACCCGTGGGCGCTGCGCGGCCTGATCGGGCGGTTCGTGGCCCCCGACGTGATCGGCGCGTACCGCGACCCGCGCCGGGTGGGCGTCGACCTGGCCGGCAACCTCCTCAAGGAGCGCCTCGCGGAGTGGATCCCGTCGGTGATCGAGGCGGTCAACCGGACCGTCGAGGCCGAGATCACCGAGGACGAGGTACGCCGCTACTACCGCTCAGATGCCCGCCTGTGGGAGCTCATGCTGCGGCTGCGCCGAGCCGACCGGTGGTGGCAACGCCGGATCCGCCGGCGGACCTACCCGTTCCTGCTGCCCGGACACATCGAACGCTGACGTGGTCGGTCGTTGGTGGTCGGGGCGATGCGATGGGAGCTCGGAGTGGCGGACGGCCCGCCGGACGTGGCTACCTTGTTGCCGACCACGGGGGGATGACATGCACGACGACGTGACCGCAGACGGCTCGATCGCCGACGGGACTGACAGCCGCAACGGATCCTCAACCGGGGGCGACCGGGCGCCGGCGGGCCGCAAGCCCCGACGCTCGACCGCCGAGGGGGCCGAGATCCGGCCCGGGTCGCTGCTGTGGACGACCGCGGGCGACCCCCGGGCGCTGATCCCCGGTCTCGCCACCGGGATCATGCAGCTGATGCTGCCGGGACTCGGGGCCGGAGTCACCGACTACTCGGACTTCTTCAACGACCCCTTCGACCGCATCGACCGGTCGATCCCGCTGATCTGGGGCAGCATCTTCGCCCCCGACGACGATGAGGGCCGGGAGCGGGGTCGTCAGATCCGCGACTTCCACGTCGACATCAAGGGCACCGACGGCCACGGAAAGCGCTACCACGCCCTGGATCCCGACGTGTACTGGTGGGCGCACGCCACGTTCACCTGGGAGTACTTCCGGGCCCGCGAGCTGTTCTTCCCCTGCCCGCTCACCCGTCGTCAGAAGGACCGGCTCTACGCCGAGAGCGTCACGTGGTACCGCCGATACGGCGTCAGCGACCGTCCGGTGCCGGCCACCTACCGCGAGTTCCGCCACCGCTTCGACGAGATCTGCCGTCACGAGCTCGAGCTCACCCCGGCGGTGCAGTGGGTGCTCGACCAGTCCACCAACCCGGCGGCCACCGCGGACCCGGTGCGTCTGCCGGGGATGTGGTCCGTGCTCGACGGTCTGGTCACCAACCTGGGGACCGAGACCCTGCGGCTGCTGGTGTACGGGCCGATGCCCGACGTCGTGAGGCGTCGCTTCGACCTGCCGTGGTCGCACTCGGATCGGGTGGCGTTCACCGCTCTGTGCGCCACCATCCGGGCGATGGACCCCGCCATCCGGCGAGGGGCGCTCGACGCCATCTACCCCGAAGGCACCCCGCACCCGGATCGGCGTGACCCGACCCGCCTGGTCGTGGCGGGACCGAACCGCCGGCAGCGGGCTCTGGCCGCCGCCCGCGCCGCCGCCTGACCGCTGCTCCCGCGGGTCTGCTCCCGCAGGTCTGCTTCCGTCGGGACAGTGACCAACGACCCTGGCGCGCTCGCCGACCGGAGTTATTCTAGTCTGCGGTAGCAATATTGCGGATGGTCCGGGTCGCCCGTCGAGGCGCTCGCGCGCCGATCGAGGAGCTGTCATGGGTGCAGTCGAACCAACGTCGTCGGTGACGACCGCGGGCGACCTGTCGACCCGCACCCAGATCCACGACCTGGTCGTCGACTTCTACCGCGAGATCGTCTTCGACGACCTCCTCGGCCCGGTGTTCGTCGACGTCGCCGAGGTCGACTGGGCGGTGCACATCCCGATCCTGGTCGACTACTGGTGCCGCATCGTGTTGGGACTGCCCGGTTCCAACGCCCGGGTCACCGCTGTGCACCATCACGTCCACGCCCTCGAGCCGCTGGGCGTCGAGCACTGCGACCGCTGGTACGAGCTGTGGACGGCCTGCCTGGACGCCCGCTGGAGCGGACCGCTGGCCGAGAGGGCCCGAAGCCACGCCGCCGCGCTGATGTCGGGGATGGCCCGCCACGTGTTCGACGTCGAGTGGCAGGCACCGAGCGCCGCGCCCGCCGGAGCGCTCTCGTGACCGCCACCGATCCGCTCGACGACCTCCAGATCGACCTGACCGACCACGCCGCCCGGTCGCGGGACGAACACCCCGCAGCGACGGCGCCGGTCAGCGGAGCGGCGCCCGCCCCTCGCCAGCGGTCGATGCTGCGGTCGGTCGCCCTGCCGAGCGAGCACGGCGGTTGGGGCCTGACCGGCGAGCCCATCGTGCTGGGCCTCCTGCTCGCCCCGAGCCTGGCCGGCCTGCTCGTCGGCCTGGCCGGGATGATCGCGTTCATGGCCCGCACCCCGGTGTCGCTGGTGCTCGTCGACGGGTTCCGCCACCGCGATCTGGAGCGAACCCGGCTCGCCCGTCGGGTCGCGGCCATCGAGATCTCGGCGCTGGTCGTCCTGGTCGCTGGAGCGACGGCCCTGGCCGGACCCGGCTTCTGGTGGCCGGTCGCGATCGCTGCCCCGCTGGTCTCGGTGCAGCTCTGGTTCGACCGGCGCTCCCGCAGTCGACGGCTCCTGCCCGAGCTGGCCGGCGCGGTCGGCATCACCTCTCTGGTGGCCGCCATCACCCTGGCCGGCGGCGGCGACACCGCCGTGGCGGTCGGAGCGTGGGCGATCCTGGCCGCTCGGGCGCTGACATCGATCCCGTTCGTGAAGTCGTTGGTGATGAAGCTGCACGGCAAGGCGACGGCACAGTGGACCCTGATCACCTGGGACGTCGTGGCCGTCGCCATCGTGGTCACCGCGGCGTGGCTCGAACCGACGTTGACCGCCGGCGCGGTCGCGGTCGTGGCGGTCGTGGCGGTCCAGAGGCTGACGACGTTGCGTCCGCCGCCCCGCCCGACGGTGACGGGGATCCGACAGACGTTCATGGGGCTCGCCGTCGTGGTGGCCACCTGGCTCGGCGTCCTGATGGGGGGAGCATGAAGAACGACGCAGACCGGTCCGGCTCGACCGAGGGCATCGACGCGGGATCCGGCTCCGGCCCGGCCCGTGTCCTGGTCGACGCCACCGAATCGGGCGTGCGCGTCCGGGTCCACCCGGGCCTGTGCGAGGGATGGGGCAACTGCCACCGTTGGAGCCCCCAAGTGTACCCGCTCGACGACGAGGGCTACATCGCCATCCACATGCTCGAGGTCCCGCCCGAGCTCGCCCGCCTCGCGTGGCGGGGAGCGGACGCGTGCCCGGCTCAGGCCATCAGCGTGATCGGCGAGCGTCCGCCGCCGGTCGGAGTCGTCGTCGCCTCCGGCACCCGGACGGACCTGTAGGACCGGCCCACAGGACGGAACCACTCAGGACAGACCCCCACAGGACAGACCCCCGCTGGACAGACCCCCCGCAGGACAGAGGCCCCGCAGGACAGAGGAGCGAACCATGATCACCACCGACATGTCGTTGGGTCAGATCGTCGACCGGATCCCGGCCGGCGCCCGGATCCTGCAGGAGTCCGGCCTGGACTTCTGCTGCGGAGGCCAGCAGACCCTCGGCGACGCGTGCAGCGAGCACGGCGTGTCCTCCGAGACGGTGATCGCCGCACTGGAGGGGCTCGGTGACACCGGCGCCGCGGACTGGACCTCCTACGGCCCGTCGGAGCTGGTCGAGCACGTGGTCAGCACCCACCACGAGTACCTGCGCCGGCAGTTCGACTTCCTGGTGCCGCTCGCCCAGAAGGTCGCGACCGTCCACGGCGAACGCCACCCCGAGCTGGCCGAGGTGTACGCGGACGTCCGCGAGCTCGCCGATGATCTCCTGCCGCACATGCAGAAGGAGGAGCAGGTCCTGTTCCCGATGATCGTGTCGCTGGCCGAGACCGGCTCGCTGCCTCCGGCCGGGCCCCCGCACCTGGACATGCCGATCTCGGTGATGGTGCTCGAGCACGACGCCTGCGGCGAGCTGTTGCGCAAGATGCGCTCCGACTCCCGCAACTTCGACGTGCCCGCGGACGGCTGTGCCAGCTACCAGGCGCTGTACGCCGGGCTCGAGGAGCTCGAGGCCGACACGCACTTGCACATCCACAAGGAGAACAACATCCTGTTCCCGATGGTTCTGGAGCTGGAGCAGGAGTCGGCGGTCGCCGATGGCGTCGCCCGCTGAGCGACCCCGACCCACGGGTCGGCCCCGACGCGCGGCGCCCGGGGCCGACTCCGGCCACCCCAAGTTGGCCGGGGCGTTGGTGATGATCGGCGTGGTCGTCCTGTTGATCGTCCTCGCGGTGCTGCCGCTGCTCTGAACATCGGTGCGATCGCCCTGACCCCGACCGGCGGCGTGCGGGTGGTTCAGGCGATCAGGTGGTTCAGGCGATCAGGTGGTTCAGGCGATGGAGACGTTCAGGCGATCGGGACCGGGCCGCCCGCGTCGGGGACCATCGCCCGGGTGACGAACCGCCAGGTTCCGTCGACCTTGCGCAGCGTGTCCTGGTAGAGGCCCGACAGCATCACCTCCACCCCGCCGGTTGTCTCGTCGGCGACCCACAGCTGCAGGTACGCCGCGCCGGTGGCGGTGTCGCCGTCGCCGAGGATGCGCACGTTGGTAGCCACGTGGCGTGAGCCGGGCATGATCAGCGGGACGCCGGCCGCGAACTCGACGCGTGCCTCGGTCGACCCCTCGACGAAGATCCCCATGCCGGTGTCGAGGGTTCCCTCCTCGACGAACAGCGCCGCCCACTCCTCGGCGCGGCCGCCGTCGATCAGGTGGTTGTAGGCCGCGTACAGCTGCTCGATGGCGATGATGTCGTCGGCGGCAAGGGTCATGGCGATCGCTCCGATCGGTGGTGGTCCGCGTCCGGTCCTGTCGGCCGGGTCGACCGCCAGTCTGCCCCGTCAGCTCCCGGCCGGGGACCGGCCGGCGCGCTCGTCCATGATCCGGTCGACCATCGGGCGGATCTCGTTCATCAGGGCCTGGCCCTGGCCGCTGGTGGCCTCGAGCACCAGGAACGCCGCGTAGCCGCGGTCGAGGTCGATCCAGGGCTCGGCGCCGAACGCCCCGCCGTCCTGTTGGCGGTCGGTGTCGTCACGGTCGATCCACCAGCCGAGCCCGTAGCCCTCGTCGTCGCCTCCCGTGCCGAACTCGCCGATCCGGTCGGTGTGGGCCTGCTCGACAGCGGCCTCCGACAGCACGCGGGTCTTGCCGCACCGTCCGCCGCGCAGGTGCATGCGCAGAAGGGTGGCGTAGTCGAGCGGGGTCACGTACGCGCCGCCCTCCATGTTCGGGTTGTCGGTCGGAGCCAACACGGACGGGTCACCGTCGAACTCGGTCGGGTACGAGAACGGCCCGGTCGGCGAGGTGATCTGCGCGAAGTGGTTGTTGAAGGCGAGCGACCTCACTCCGCACGGCTCGACGTAGGTCTCGTCGATCAGCTCCGCCCAGCTCTTGTTCGACACCTCCTCGGCCACCGCGCCGGCGACCTGCCACTGCGCGCCGCCGTAGCGGAACTGCGTGTCGGGCGGGACCACGAGCGCGTCGTCGTCGGTGCTGGTGAAGATCGTGCGGCCGCAGTCGGTCAACGTCCCGGTCGGCAGGTACTGACAGAGGTACGGCGCGTACATCGGGCCGTCGACCAGACCCGGGAGGCCGGAGCTGTTGGACAGGAGCTGGGCCACGGTCACCGTCGGGTTGGACGATCCCCACGGCACCGCGTCGGCGACGGGGGCGTCGAGGTCGATCAGGCCCTGGTCCTGGAGGCGCAGCAGGACCCCGGCGGTGAGCATCTTGGACGACGACGCGATCAGCGACGGTCGGTCGGGACCGAACGCTCCGGTGTAGTGCTGCCAGACCACGCCGTTGCCGTCCGCGCCGCCGTTCCGTTCGACCACCACCAGCGCGGCCCCGTTCAGGCCCTCGCGGGTCACGAAGCCGTCGATGGCGGTGGCGACCTCGGCGAAGCGGGCGTCGATCGCCGGATCCGTCTCCGCCAGTGCGCTGGTCAGGGTCGACCTCGGCCCCGATGTCGTAGTTCGTGCGGCCTCGCCGGCGTCGGAGCAGCCCACGGTGGCCAGGGCGATGCACAGCACCGCGATCAGCCGTCCACCCGTCCTCATCCCTCGACCTCCACCTGACGGTCAGGTACCGCCGGCCCGTCTCGTCGCCATCATCGCGCGACCGTGGCCGACCTACTCCGGCCACGGTCGGTGGGGCCAGGAGCGCCCAGAGCGAGACCTTGACTTGCGTATTGACTAATCGCGGATCCGTCCTAGGTTCGACGGCAGGACGATGGAGGGGGGACGACATGGCGTCGTCGAGGGAACTCGGTCCAGTTCGCGTCGGCCGGCGCGCCGCAGGTGCGGTCGTCGCAGTGGTCACGCTGGTGTCGGTGCTGGTGGGTGGACCGCCGGCGGGCGCCAGCTCCGTCGGGTCGGTGACCGCAGCGGTGTCGCCGGCGGTGGCCGGCGCGACTGGCACGCGGTGGACGATCGGGTTCACCAACACCACGGCGCTCTCGTCATCCGATTCGGTGACGGTGACCGCCCCGGCGGGGACGGTGTTGCCCAACTCGTGCATCTACCAGGTGATCGACACCACGCCCAACCCGGACGTGAGCTGGACGGTGTGTGCCACGCAGCCGGTCGACGTGAACCAGTCGGTGCTCCAGCTGTGGTCCGACGTCCCGGCCGGTCACGCTCTGCAGCTCGTCATCGACGACGTCGCCAACTCGGGCACCGCCGGTTCGCAGTCGGTGTCGATCTCCACGTCGACCGACACCGACGCGGTGAGCGCGGGGTTCAGCCTGGCCACCGGGCCGACGTCGGTGTCGGCGGTGTCGGTGGTGTCGTCGCCGGCGGTGGCGGGTGCGACGGGGGCGCGATGGACTGTCGGGTTCACCAACACGAGTGCGTTGAACTACTACTACTCGAGGGTCGTCGTGTCGGCTCCGGCGGGGACGGTGTTGCCCAGCTCGTGCACGTACCAGCTGGTGGACACGACCCCGAACCCGGACGTGACGCTGTCGGCTTGCGTGACTTCGGGTGGGGGCACCAACGAGGTCGAGATCTATCCGGGTGCGGACGTTCCGGCCGGTCACGTGTTGCAGTTGGTGATCGACGACGTGGGGAACCCGCCGAACGCGGGGTCGTACCCGGTGGCGGTGTCGACGACGTCGGATCGTGCGCCGGTCACCGCGAACGTGGCCCTGACGTCGGGGCCGACGTCGGTGTCGGCGGTGTCGGTGGTGTCGTCGCCGGCGGTGGCCGGTGCGACGGGGGCGCGATGGACTGTCGGGTTCACCAACACGAGTGCGTTGAACT
>WBZP01000813.1_pt1 | contig 40909 bp, 40 predicted proteins | sample 5204301 | NCBI WGS metagenome assembly WBZP01 (sample SAMN12412401, study PRJNA552823) | activated sludge metagenome | isolation source: activated sludge from nitrification reactor of wastewater treatment plant... | place: USA: Pennsylvania | collected 2017
CCTTCTTCGTCTGGCTCTTGACGCGGCCTCCGGACCGGCCCCTGACCTTCCCGATCGCGCAGCCGGCGCCCGCGAGGCGCTTGCGTGCGCCGGTCCGCGTGAGGCCCTTGAGGTTCGGCACCTTGCAGCGCTTGTCGACGCCGACTGCGGCCGGGGTGGCCGAGCCTGCGGCGGCTGCACTCTCGCCGCCGCCGGGTGCCGGCACCGGGAGCCCGGCGTAGAAGCCGTCGTCCGAAGTCACGGTGCGTGTGTAGTTGACGGTGCCCTGGCTCGCACGCACTCGGAAGTGCTGGTCGGCGAATGGACCGAGGCCGGGCGGCACGACGCTCACCGCGTGCGCGACCGAGTCAGCCGGCAGGTCGCCGGCCGTGGCGATCGACCCGTAGGCGGTCGTCGCTCCGAACTCGAAGGCGACCGTGGTCGTGAATCCGTTCGGTGTCACGCTGGCGGTGAACGTCGGCCCGGCGCCGGCGGATACCGCGCCGACCGTAGGCGCGAAGAACCCGGCAGCGCCCTTGTCGACGTTGTTGATCAGACGCGGCATCCCGTCGACGTCGGTGCTCCCTGAGAAGCCGTCGGTCGCACCGGTGTCGATCGTGCCCGCACCGAACGCCTCGTGAAGATCAGAGTCCGGCGCCACGAAGATAGGCGCATCGGACGAAATAAACGTCTGCGAGCTTCCTGTGAATGGGCGAGTTGCTAGCGGTCGACCTTCATGATCAGCACCTTCACGAACCCCGCCTTGTCGTCGACGTAGGTGCCGCTCGCACCGACGAGCAGGTCGGTGTCGATCCGAAGTCGCAGAAGCTGGTCGCCGTCCCGCTTCTCGCCGACCCAGAGGTTCGCGCCGGTTACGGTCTGCGTCCATCCGTTCGTCTGCGCGGCCGCGGCTGTGGCGGCGGCGGCGTCGATCACAGCCTGGTCGCTCGCGGGTTTCGGTACGTAGTACTCACGCGTGAGGTTGGTGGGGTAGGTGTCCGAGCGGCCCGCCGTCGTGCCAGGCGGGATGAACGCCGCCATCGGGTCGCTCGCCAGCTCCTTGGCCTCCGGCTCGAGCTCCCAATCGGCGCTCACCTCCACACGCAGCTCCCCGCTCTGGCAGAGAGGGTTCGGGTCGCTCAACGGGCACTGGAGCGGGCCGCTGCCGGTGATCGAGAGCTTCATGGCAGTGCCGTCCTGGATGCGTGCGCCGGTGAACTCGATCGCGCTGCTGTAGGGGTCGTCCTCTTCGGTCAGCGTCCAGCCGGCGGCGCGCGCGGCTTGGGCCGCCTCTGCAGCAGCAGGGCTCGCGTCCCTTCCAACCAGGAACGACCGGAGCACCATCGCCTTACGCTCGTACATCGTCCCGGCGCGGTCGATCACGGCGCCGCCGCCGGCCTTGCGCTTGGTTCGGATCTCGGACTTCAGCCGGCCGCCCGCCGGCGAGAACGAGGTCATCGGGTCTTGCTCGACCTGGGTCAGCGGCCCGTTGATCTCGGTGTAGTCGAGGCTCCTGCCGGTTGCGACCCCGGCCGCTGCCACCGCCAGGAGTACGCCGGCGATCACGACGCGCACCGGCGCGAGACGTGTGTCCGGCCGCTGCTCGGCCAGCCACACGAGGCTGGTTGCGATGAACGCGCCGACTCCGGCCACCCCGGCGACCGCGATCACCAGGGCGATGGCAAGGCCGACCGGGCCGCCGCCCAGGAACACGATCAGGATCGCCCCGTACGTCGTGACGACCGCGCCGATCGAGACGGCGATCAGGAGTGCGATCAAGCCTCCGGCGACGCGCAGCGGCATTCCGATCAGGCGGCGGGCGACGCTGACAGGGTTCTCGTCGCCGGACGTCAGAGTCAGGCCCGGGGCGAGCAGCGTCGATGCGGTCAGCGGGACTGCGCTGAGGCAGCAGACCACCGCCAGAGCGGTCGACACCGCGCCGGGGGATCCCGCCGAGAAGCCCCGACCATCGAGCCACTCGGCGTCGGTCCAACCGAGGAACCCGGCGGTCAACAGCCACCAGCAAGCGAGGTGCGCGCCGGTGACGAGCAGCGCTGTCGGCCAGGCGCGCCAACGGAGATCGATCACGGTCGCCAACGGGATCAACAGCAGGACCGACAGCAGCGGGATCGCGAGCGCGAGCGCACGCTCGTCAAAGCGATCGGCGGCGGCCGCAGTCGCGACGCCGCCGATCGCGACGGCGGCGATCGTCCCGGCCCAGAAGCGCCACTCGCGCAGGAGCCGGCCGAACGTCATCGACGCGAGGTCTCCGTGACCGAGCCGTTGTAGTCGAGCGACACCTGCACTCCGTCGGTGCCGTCCGGCTCCACCTTGAGATCCGCGACGATCTTGTTGTAGCCCTTGGTCCTGCCGTCGAGGCTCGTGAACGCGTGCCACTCCTTGCCGACCGGCTTGCTCAGCGTGTATCCGTAGCCTGCGAGCTCGCCCGTGAAGCCCTGGCGGCGGGCCTCGTCGGTGACGGCCTGGACCGCAGCGTCGAGCTGCTCAGGGCTGGCGCCAGGTCTCCGGTAAATCACGTGGAGGTACACGCGTGGATCGTCGATTTCGCTGTTGTCGCCGTACCAGACGGTGTGATCGTCGCGTTCGTCGCTGGTCTCACGCCTGAAGCCGGGAGGAGCGAACGAGGCGATCGGCTCGCTCTTCAGGGCCTTGAGCTTGTCGGTGTCGCGTGCCAGCCGGACCTGGTTCCAGATCAGCCCGGCGGCGACCATCGCGACCAGCCCGGCGACGATCACGACGAGCGCTCTGGCCAGCGCTCCGCCGACTTGGGGCGCCTCGGCGGTGGTGTCGTTCTTCCAGCCCATGTATCGCAAGTACGCTATTGCCTGGCGGCCGTTACACCCCACCCTGCGACACTTGATTCGTCATGAGCGGCCCGACTCCCCTCACGATCGCCGGCACGACCTTCACGAGCCGCCTGATCCTCGGCACCGGCGGGTTCCCGCGGCTCGAGACGCTCGCCGACGCGATCCGCGCCAGCGGCACCGAGATGGTCACCGTCGCGCTACGTCGGATTGACCCCGGGCAACGCGGCAGCCTCGTCGACGTGCTCGACGATTGCGGTGTCCGGCTGCTGCCGAACACCGCCGGCTGTTACACCGCCCGCGACGCCGTCCTCACCGCGCAGCTCGCGCGTGAGGCGTTCGACACCGACTGGGTCAAGCTCGAGGTGATCGGCGACGACCGGACGCTGCTGCCCGACGCCGTCGAGCTGGTCAGCGCCGCCGAGCAGCTCGTCGCGGACGGCTTCGTCGTCCTCCCGTACACAACCGACGACCCGATCCTCGCCCGTCGCCTCGCCGACGCCGGCTGCGCGGCGGTGATGCCGCTCGGCTCGCCGATCGGCTCAGGCATGGGCATCAACAACCCGTACAACCTCAAGATCATCCGCGAGCAGACCGAGCTGCCGGTGATTCTCGACGCCGGAGTCGGCACGGCCTCCGATGCCGCATTGGCGATGGAGCTCGGCTGTGACGCCGTCCTCTGCGCGAGCGCGATCTCCCGCGCCGAGGACCCGGTCGCGATGGCGCGCGCGATCGCGCTCGCCGTCGACGCCGGTCACACCGCCCGCCACGCCGGCCGGATCGCCCAGCGCCACTATGCCGCCGCGTCGACGACCGACGAGGGCATCGCCGAGTTCGGATCCCACCCGTCCGATCCGGCGGCGCCGGTCCCCGGCTGCTGATGAGCGCAAAGCCGGATGATCTCGTCGAGCGCTTCCAACAGGCGCTGACCGGCCGAGACCGGAGGCCGTTCGAGGAGATCTGCGCGGTCGACGTCCACTACGAGGACCCTTTCAGCGACTTGCCGGTTCGCGGCATCGGCCCGCTCGCCGACCACGTCTCGCAGCTCTGGGTCGCCGCGCCGGACGCGAAGGTCGAGCCGGCCGGCCCGCGACTGACCGGCGGCCGCATCGTCAGCGCCCCGTTACGCATCACCGGCACCCACACCGGCACCGCCGGCCACCTCCCCGCCACCGGCCGCACGTTCGACACGCACATGGTCCTCTATTGCGAGCTCGACCCGGGCCGGACGAGGCTCTGGCGGATTCGCGCCTTCCTCGACGCCTATGCGCTTGCCGTTCAGCTCGGCATCCTGCCCGCTCGCGGCGGCGCCGCCGACCGGGCGTTGATGGTGCTCCGCGGCTTCGGCCTGCGCCTGCCGGGCCGCTGAACGCGTAGGCTCGCACCCATGTCCCAGGTTCCGCCACAGACCCCGCCCGGTTGGTACCCGGACCCCAGCGGCTCGCCGCAGCAGCGCTACTGGGACGGCGCGAGCTGGACCGATGCGCTTGCGCCCTCGGGCCCGGTCCCGGCCACCGGCGCGAACTCGACCGGCTGGGCGGTGCTGGCCCATCTCTCCGCGCTGATCGCGCTCGTCGTCGGGTTCGTCTTCATCGGTCCGCTCGTCGTCTACCTGCTCAAGCGCGACGACCCTTTCGTCAGGCGGCATGCGGCCGAGGCGCTGAACTTCAACCTGTCGGTGACGATCTACGGCATCGTCGGCGGGTTCATCCTCGTCTTGCTGATCATCTTCGTTGTCGGCCTGTTGCTGATCCCGCTCGCGATCGCCGCGGGCGTCGCGTGGTTCGTGCTCGTGATTCTCGCCGCCATCAAGGCGAACAACGGCGAGGAGTACCGCTACCCGCTCACGATCCGCTTCGTCGACTGAGTCCACCGCCGTTCAGATTGGTGTTCAGAGCTCGGAGCGCTCGACCCAGGCCATCACCGGCTTGTGATCGGACAGGTCGCCGGGGCGTTCGAGCACTTCGATCGTCGGGATCGACAGTGCGCCGTGGACGAGGAAACGGTCGACGTGGTGGCCGCCGGCATCGGCGAAGCCGTCGACCTGCGGGTCGGGGACGTTGAGGTCGCCGGCGAGCAGCGCCGGCCCCCCGGCCGACCAGCGCAGCAGCGATCCGCCGGCGAGCGCCAGGTCGGCGCGGGTCAGCTCGTGCGGGCGAACCTGGGCGTGGACGTTGCCGATCCAGACGCCGTCGAAGGCACCCCCGCCGAGGCGGACGGCGTGGAGCACGCGTCGCTCCGGTCGCAGCCGTAGGCGCTTCGATGCGTGCGCGGTGATCGTCCCAGCGGGAGGGCGCACGAGGATCACGTTCGAGCCGCCGCCGTTCGACTTGAGCAGGTCGGGCCTGCGGCCGGCGATCGCCCGGCGCCAGCCCGGCAGCCAGTTGCGGGACGTCAACACGGAGCGCACATCCGAGCCGCATGCCGCAGCAAGATGCCCGGCCCACCAGGGCGGAGCCTCCTGCAGCAGCGCGACCGACCATTCGAGCTCGCGCAGAGCCGCCACGAAATCGCCGGACAGCGAACGCGGCTGCTCGGGAACCGCACGGCCGTGGAAGAGGTTCCAGGTGAGCACGTGCACGGGGCGTATCCTTGCGCGTCCCGCGGCACCCGCCGCACCAGTCCGATGCGACATCTCCTAACCGGCGACGAACTCTCCGAGGACGCGATCGAGCAGATCGTGTCCCGCGCCGTCGTGCTCAAGGGCGACCCGTTCGGCTCACAGGCGCTCGCGGCGCGCACCGTCGCGCTGATCTTCCAGAAGCCATCGACCCGGACGAGGATCTCCTTCGAGGTTGGGATCACCGAGCTCGGCGGCCGGCCGATGCTGCTGAACCCGGTCGATCTCCAGCTCGGCCGCGGCGAGTCGCTCCGCGACACCGCGCGCGTTCTCGGGCGGCACGTGACAGCGGTCGGCATCCGTACCCACGCCGATTCCGAGCTGACCGAACTCGCCTCCGAGGACCAGCTGCCGGTCTTCAACATGCTGACCGAGCGCTACCACCCGTGCCAGGCGCTCGCTGACCTGTTGACGCTGCGCGAGGAGTTCGGACGGCTCGACGGGCTCAAGGTCGCCTACGTCGGCGACGCGAACAACAACGTCGCGCGGTCGCTCGCGTCGATGTGCCGGCGAGTCGGCATCGAGGTGGCGTTCGGAGCGCCGGAGGGATACGTCCTCGACGGCGAGACCGCGTACGCAGATCCCCGCGAGGCCGTCGCCGGAGCGCACGCTGTCTACACCGACGTCTGGGTGTCGATGGGCGACGAGGAGACCGCCGAGCAGCGGCGCGCCGATCTCGCCCCCTACCAGATCGACGACGCGCTGCTCGACGCCGCCGACGACCGCGCGGTCGCGCTGCACTGCCTGCCCGCGCACCCCGGTGAGGAGATCGCCGCCGAGGTGCTCTACGGCGACCGCCAGCGGATCTGGGACCAGGCGGAGAACCGCCGCCACGCGCAGAAGGCGATGCTGGAATGGCTGATCCGGTAACGCCCCCTGTAACGCCCCCCGGCAGGACAGACGGGCGCAGCCCGTCTGATGGCTCTCCGGCCGAAGGCTCCGGACCGATTTCGAGCGACACCGAGGAGGGCCGCCAAATGGCGGACCGACGAGGTGCGCTCACCCGCCCGGCCCGCGGCGACCTCGTCGACGTTCGCGTCACCGCCCTCGCCCACGGCGGCGCCGGCGTCTCGCGGACCGAGGAGGGCTACGTCGTCTTCGTCCAGGGCGCGATCCCCGGCGACCGCGTCACGGCCAAGATCGGCAAACGCAAGCGCGCCTACGCAGAGGCGCGGCTGGTCGACGTCGTCGAGCCCTCCCCGGACCGGATCGCGCCGGCTGCCGATCACCCCGGCGCTGCCTGGCAGGTGCTTCCGTACGAGCGCCAGCTCGAGCACAAGTCCGCGCACGTCGATGACGCGCTGCGCCGGATCGGCAAGCTCGACGGCTTCACCTTGAACCCGATCGTCCCCGCCGTAGAGCAGTGGCGCTACCGCAACAAGCTCGAGTTCTCGTTCGGCACGAACGAGGACGGCGGCCTCAGTTGCGGCTTTCACGCGCCCGGCTCCTGGCACGAGATCGTCCACGTCGAAGACTGCATGCTCCAGTCCGAGCGCGGCAACGAGATCCGTCGTTCGCTCGTGACCTGGGCGCGCGAGCAGGGATACGCCGCGCACGACCGGCGCGACCGGAGCGGCGTGCTCCGGCATGTCGTGATGCGCGAGGGCCGCCGAACCGGCGAGCATCAGCTCCGGCTCGTGATCGCTGCAGGTGCCGGCGGCATCGACACGGAGTCGCTCGCCGCGGCGGTCGAGGTCGACAGCCTCGTCGTGACCGAGCTCGACTCGCTCGGCGAGACGACAGCGGGCGGCGAGAGCGAGCTGGTTGCCGGCAGCGCCAAGATCGCCGAGGAGGTCTGCGGCCTGCGCTTCCGGCTCTCGCCCGAGGCGTTCTTCCAGACCAACACCGAGATGGCCGAGCGCCTCTACGCGATCACCGGCGAGGCAGCCGCGCTGCAGGGTTGGGAGCGCCTGTTCGACCTCTACTGCGGGATCGGCACGATCGGCCTGACACTGGCAGGGCGCGCCGGTGAAGTTTGGGGCCTCGAGCTGATCGAAGAGGCGATCGCCGACGCGATCGACAACGCGCGCGCGAACGAGATCTCGAACGCGCGCTTCTTCGCCGGCGACACACGGCTCGCCCTTCGCGATCTCGTTGAGGAGGCCGGTCGGCCCGACGTCGTGATCGTCGACCCGCCGCGTGCCGGGCTCTCGCAGAAGGTCGTCCGCCGGATCATCGAAGCGGCTCCCAAGCGCATTGTCTACGTGTCGTGCAACCCGACGACGCTGGCCCCGAACGCGGCGCAGCTCGCGGAGGCCGGATACTCGCTCGGCGCCGTCACGCCGGTCGACATGTTCCCGCAGACGCCGCACGTCGAGTGCGTCGCGGTCTTCGACCGAGCCTGAGCGCGGGTCAAGTACGGGGGCGAACAAGCCGATACAGGCCAGGTCCCTCCTGTGTCGCGTGTCACTCTCATCACCTTCGCCGCGGCGTTGACCGCGCTGCTCGCTGGCCCGGTGGCGGCCACAGCCGGCCAGCAGTCGAGGCTGCTCGTGATGACCGAGGATGGCGAGGTCGCGGTCGTGAGCCCGGGGCCGGGGATCTCCACTGCGGCGGCCCTCGCGGAGCTCCGCTCGGATCCCGATGTGGTCGTCGCCGAGCCCGATCGTCCGATCTCGATTGCGGCGACCGACGATCCGCTCTTCAAGTACCAGTGGGCGCTCGACAACCCAGGCGTGTTCGCGTGGTCGGGCGTCAGCATGCCCGGCGCCGACATCGACGTCTTCACGGCGTGGCGTGATTCGCTCGGGGCCGATGTGGCGGTCGCCGTCGCCGACACCGGCGTCGATGACGACCATCCCGACCTCGACGGGGCACTCGAGCCCGGCTGGGACTACGAGGACGACGACGCCGACCCGTACGACTTCAACGGCCACGGCACACACGTGACCGGCGTGATCGCGGCGCGAAGCGGCAACGGGAAGGGGATCGCCGGCGTCGCTCCCGAGGCGCGGGTGGTCGCGCTTCGCATCCTCGACGGCGACGGGACAGGCTCGACATCCGACGAGGTCGCCGCCTTCAGCGACGCGGCGGGCGATGGCGTCAAGATCGTCAACGCGTCATTCGGGTCGGGCTCCTACTCGGCGGCCGAGGACCTCGTGATCCGGGCCAACCCGAAGACGCTGTTCGTCGTCGCTGCCGGCAACCTCGGGTTGAACCTCGACCTGATCCCGAAGTTCCCCTGTGCGCTCAACTACGACAACGTCATCTGCGTCGGCGCGTCGACACCGGATGACCGGCGGGCGCTGTTCTCGGACTTCGGCGGCAAGCACGTCGACCTCTTCGCTCCCGGTCAGGACATCGCATCGACCTGGCCGCAGGGCAGCTACGCGCTCGAGTCGGGCACGTCGATGGCGGCGCCGATGGTGTCCGGTGTCGCGGCACTGGTCGCCGCGCGGCAGCCCTCGCTCGACGCCGGCCAGATTCGGCGCGCGATAGTTGAGGGCGTCGACCGTCCCGCGGCGCTCCAGTCGCTGTCGTCCTCGGGTGGACGGCTCAACGCGGCCGGTGCGCTCGCAGCCGCGGACCGGATCGCGGCGCCGCAACCGCCGCCGCCTTCGCCACCCGCACAGACTCCGGTCGCAGCCGCCGCCGAGGACGCACCTCGGATCGTCAAGCCGCCGGCGCCGGCCACGTCCCCGTCGGCCAAGAGCGGAAAGGTCGTCGGCGTCGCCGTTCGCGGCAGCGCCCGGACGAGGGCGAGCAAGGCCGTCGTCTCGTTTCGGATGACCGGGGCGGCGGCGGTGAAGATCGTGCTTGAACGGCGAACCTGCAAGTCCGGCCGCTGCCGTTGGCAGCAGCGGGTGACGTGGTCGGTCGCGGCCGTCGAGGGCCTGCGCAAGGTCTCGCTGAGGACACGCACGCCGCGGAGCGGTGACTGGCGCGTCACGGTGAGCACCGGTCCGGCGGACCGGCGCAGCGCGCGCTTCCGCGTGTCTGGGCGCTGAGCCGACGCTAGCGTTGCGGCGATGCGCGCCGTGACGATCGTCGGTGAAGAGCTTCAGGTCACCGAGCACTCGGATCCCGTGCCCGGGTCCGGCGAGGTGCTTGTCCGCGTCCGGGCAGCCGGGCTCAACGGTGCCGACATGCTTCAGCTGCGCGGGCGCTACCCGGCGCCTCCCGGTGCGCCGCAGGACATCCCGGGGCTGGAGTTGGCCGGTGTGGTCGAGGAGACCGGCCCGGGCGCTTCGCGGTTCGCAGCCGGCGACCGCGTGATGGCGATCGTCGCCGGTGGTGGCCAGGCTGAGCTCGCCGTCGTCCACGAGCGGCAGCTGATGCCGGTGCCGGACGGGCTCGACTGGCCCCAGGCCGGCGGGCTGCCGGAGGTGCTGACGACCGCGCACGACGCGCTCGTCACCCAGGCGGGCCTGCGCCACGGTGACCGGCTGCTCGTCCATGGCGCGTCGGGCGGCGTCGGGACCGCGGCGGTGCAGGTCGGCCGGCTGCTCGGCGCCGAGGTCGTGGCCGTCACCCGGCACGCCGTTCATGCCGACGAGCTGCGCAGGCTCGGGGTGTCCGCGGTGGCGTCACCCGACGAGTTCGGCGATCACGGACCGTTCGATGTGATTCTCGAGCTGGTCGGCGCGGTCAACCTCGAGCCGAACCTGCTCGCGCTCGCGACCGGCGGGCGGATCATGGTGATCGGGATCGGCGCCGGGGCGAAGGCGGAGATCAACCTCGCGCTGCTGCTCGCCAAGCGGGCGCGGCTGCTCGGATCGACGCTCCGCGCCCGTCCGCTCGAGCAGAAGGCGCTGACCGCTCGCGCGGTCGAGCACGATCTGCTCGACGCGGTCGCCGATGGCCGGATCGAGATCCCGGTCGCCAAGACGTTCCAGATGGAGGAAGCGCAGGCTGCCTACGACTACTTCCGCGAAGGCGGGAAGCTCGGCAAGGTCGTTCTCACCTGCCACTAGCGAGGTCAGAGCCGAGCAGGTGGCGGGGAGCCGAGCGAGTGGCGAAGGAGCGTGCTCGAGCACGCGACGGAGGCCGCGAGCGATGGATCGTCGCCAGATGCGACGGCTCTCGCCTCGCTAGTACGGCGGGTGGGCGGTCCACCACTCGCCGACCGCCCGGAACGCCGACCAGAACGCGCGCTTCTCGGCATCGCCGTCGAGCGATACGTCGATGTCCGGGGTCAGCAGGACCTCGCAGCTCGGCGTCAGCCGGGCGAGCACACCCTCGGCGCGTGCGATCGGCTTGGCCATCGGCAGCGCCAGCTCGTCGATCGTCTGCGCCGCGCTCTCGCCCATCACGACGAGCAGCTTCGGCTGGACGATCGCGAACTCCTCGGCGAAGCGGGCGACGCACTCGGGGTCAGCGAGATCGGGATCGCCGCACGGGCACTTGGCGAGGACCGTGCCGTAGATCGAGAGCGGATCGATCTGGAGCCGCTTGAGCGCCTTCATCAGCGCGTTGCCCGCGCGGCCGTAGAAGGCGACGCCCTCCTCGACCTCGGCACCCTGGGGCCCGGACTTGACGAGCATGATGTCGGCCTGCGGATGGCCGGATCCGAGCACCGGCATCAACCCACCGCGGGGGCAGCGGTCGCAGTCCTGGACCGCGTGTGCGAGCAGGTTCAGCTCGCGGATCGCGCGGTCCAGGTACTTCTCACGGATCTCGTCATCGGTGGCTCTCATCGACGGTCCCTGGTTTCGACGGCTCGATTCTGTCGTCCTCCGGTTGCATCCCCGGTTGCGCGGATATGAACCACCGGCACCGGCCTGCGCACGCCCTTCGGGTCAGCGGCTGCGCTCGGCCCGCTTTACCCGCCGCGCCTTGCGCGCCTTGCGCGCCGCGGGCGGTGTCGCAACCGTCTCGAGGAACTTCAACGCCTGCACGTACAGCAGCGTCCCGGACTTGGTGTGGATCTCCGCATGGCGCAGCGACTCCAGGAACTCCTCGGGTCCGTCGAAGTCGTGCATCCGGATCCGCACCGTCCCGAGCCCGGCGGCGACGTGGCTGTCCGAACCGGCCCCGCGCACGATCCGGTACTTGGCGGCGAAGCGCTCGGCCTCCTCGTTGAACGAGCCGATCGCGACGCGCGGGTTGTAGATCTCGATCGCGTCGATGTCCTCGACGATCGGCAGCAGGTGCTCGTAGTCGGGTACGGCGTGCATCCGGTCGAACGGATGCGGCACGTAGACGAGGCCGCCTTGGCGCTTGATCTCGGCCACGGTCTCGGCCAGCGTCAGCCCGCGCGGGATTTTCTTCTTGAGGAAGAGGCCGATCACCTCTCCCTGCGTCGCGGTCTTGACCTCCTCGGCGACGATCACCTTGACGCCGTAGTCCGCGGCCTTGCCGGCCGCCTCGAACGCTCCCGACACCTCGTTGTGGTCGGTGATCGCGATCGCGCCCATCCCCTGGTCGCGCGCGGTCGCGAGCAGGTGCTCGACCGGCGTCGCGCAGTCACCCGAGTGGTCGGTGTGCATGTGCAGGTCGACGTCGATCAGCGGACGCTTCTGCAGCTTCTTCCACAGCGCCGGGTTCCCGGCCGGGTCCTGGCGCCGTGCGAGCAGGCGCTCGTAGTCGGCTGCTGCGGAATCTGCCACCTGCGCCCAGTCGCGCGGCTCGGGCCGCTTCGCGGCGAGTCGCGTGGCGAGTTCCTCGTCGGTCAGCAGGCGCTCGAGCTGCGCGCGCAGCATCTCGTGATCCCCCGGGGCGAAGCAGAGCCCGCCCTCGCCGGCGATCTCCTCGTAGGCCGGCAGATCGCTCACGACCGGCGTCGCTCCGGAGGCGACCGCCGCCATCGCGTGTGTCGGCCGGACGACCTGGCCGAGCGAGGCGCAGATCACGATCGACGCGCCGGCCAGTCCGTCGCCGGCCTCCTCGGGCGTCACGAACCGGATCCGTTCGCGCAGCGACCGTCGCAGCGGCGTCGATGACGACGGCCCCGCGGCGGTGACGATCGTCGCCTCCCAGGGCACGTCCTCTGGCAGCCCGCGCAGCGCCCGCAAGACGACGCGCAGTGCCTGGCGCTCCTCGTGGTCGTGGAAGACGATCCGAGGATCGTTCTCCACGTTCTCCGTCGCCGGGTATGCCGCGACCCCAGGTGGAGCGGTCTCGTAGGTGCCCGGGAAGTAGCGCGCCATCAGCGCGCCGGTCGCGGCCGTCGTCGACTGGCGCAGGTCGAGCCGGCCGAACACGACAGCGACCAGTTTGCGTGCGAGCTGGGTCGCGACGAGCCGCTCGGTCGGCGCATGGAAGGTGCCGACGTTCAGCGCCCGCGAGTGCCGCAGCGCGACCGACGGCAGCGACGGGGCAAACGGATCGTGGACGTGGCAGATGTCGATGTCGCCGCGCTCGAACAGCTGCTCGACGCTGCGCGAGACATCGATCGGCAACGACGCGCGCCGCCCGCGCCCGTCACCGGACGGTGGGTGCGCGAGCGCCTCGGCGACCGGCAGCACGGTCACGGCGCCGAACGCGCCGACCTCGTCGCCGGCGGCGATCCTGCGTCGGGTCGCGCGCACCTCCTTGGCGTTGCGCGACGGGCAGGCGACAAGCACCCGGTGCCCGAGCGCGGCCAGCGCCTCGGAGAGCGGGCGCACGTACGCACCGACCTCGCCGTCGTCCTCCCACGGGTGGGGGACAACCTGGAGGACGGTGCGTGCGCTCACCTCGCGGCTACTTCTTGGCGGCTCCGGCCTTGGCCGGCACCTTCTTCGCCGCCGGTTTCTTGGCGGCGGCCTTGGCCGGTGCCTTCTTGGCGGCCGCCTTGGCGGCGGCAACCCGCTTGGCGACGGGCTTCGTCGCAGCCTTCTTGAGGCTGTACTTCTGGATGAACTTCTCGGTGTTGTCGCGGGCGACGTCGTCCGGCACCTGGTTGTGCGGCGACTTCATCAGGTACGAGCTCGGTCCGTCGAGCTGGCCACTGACGCCGTTGTTCAGCGCGAGCTTGATCAGGCGCACCGCGTCGATCACGATGCCGGCCGAGTTCGGCGAGTCCCAGACCTCGAGCTTGAGCTCGGCGTTCAGCGGTACGCCGCCGAACGACTCGCCCTCGAGGCGGATGTGCGCCCACTTGCGGTCGGTCAGCCACGGCACGTAGTCCGACGGGCCGACGTGGACGTCCTGCTCGGGCAGGTCACGGCCGGCAACCGAGGTGACGGCGTTGGTCTTGGAGATCTTCTTAGACTCGAGCCGCTCGCGCTCGAGCATGTTGAAGAAGTCCATGTTGCCGCCGACGTTCAGCTGCGACGTGCGCTTGAGCACGACGCCGCGCTCGTGGAAGAGGCGGGCGAGCACGCGGTGCGTGATCGTCGCGCCGACCTGCGACTTGATGTCGTCGCCGATGATCGGCAGGCCGTGCTGCTTGAAGCGCTTGTCCCAGTAGTCCTCGCGGGCGATGAAGACCGGGATGCAGTTGACGAAGCCGCAGCCGGCCTCGAGCACCTGCTCGACGTACCACTTGGTCGCCTGCTCGGAGCCGACCGGCAGGTAGGAGACGACCACGTCGGTCTTGGTGTCCTTGAGGATCTTGACGATGTCGGCCGTCTCGCCCGGGGCCTTCTTGATCTTCTGCGAGAGGTACTTGCCGATGCCGTCGTGGGTCATGCCGCGGTAGACCGGGGCGCCGATCGACTTCGGGACCTTGTTCGTGAACTTGATCGTGTCGTTCGGGTCGGCCCAGATCGCCTGGGACAGGTCCTTGCCGACCTTCTTGGCGTTGACGTCGAACGCGCAGGTGAACTCGATGTCGCGCGGGTGGTATCCGCCGAGATCGTTGTGCATGAGGCCGGGGATGGTCTCGTTGCGCTTGTCGTCGGCGTAGTGGTAGACGCCCTGCACGAGCGAGTTCGCGCAGTTGCCGACGCCGATGATCGCGACGCGGACCTTGTCGCGCTGGTAGCGCGGGGTGCCGTTGACACGGCCGTTGGAGGGGGGCATTCGAGGGGCCTTTCGGTTGGTTCGAGACTGACAGACCCCAACGGGCCCGATCGGTTACAGCAAACTTGCTATGCCAAGCATAACAGCAGACTTGCTATGTCGCGGCCTCAGTCCGCGATCGCGGTCCGCGCGGTCACCCGGGTGGGCGTGACCCGCACCACCATCTCGGGTGGCACCGCGTTGCGCAAGCCGTACTGCTCGGCGAGCGCGTCGCCCATGAACCGAGCGGCGATCCGGGTCGCCCATTCGAGCAGCTCGTTCGGGTCGGTCGAGGTCGTCGTCGTGCCGTCGATCGTCACGAAGTCGAACGGCGGCAGCTCGTTGTCCCAGCACAGGCTCACCCGTCCGTCCCGCAGGATCGCTCGTCCCTTCACCGTCTCGGCAGAGGTCATGAACACGACCTGTTCGCCGTCACGCGCCGCCCATACCGGGACGAGGTGCGGGCTGCCGTCCTTGCGGACCGTGGCGAGCTTCGCGGTCCTCGCCGGCGTAGCGTCGACGAACTCCTGCCACCAGCCGTCGGGTGCCGCGTTGTACCCCATCGCTCAGGCGGTGAGCGCGGCCCTGACGTGCCACACGCGTTGGAACACGGTGATCGTCGAGAGCACGGCGAGCGCGTAGACCGAGATCGCGAGGATGTCCTCGTGCACGAAGTTGAGCACTAGGCCGGCGGACAGGATCACGACGCGGATCGCGCGCGTAGCGATGCCGACCTTGCACTCGACGCCGAGCGCCTCGGCGCGGGCGCGGGTGTAGCTGACCATCAGCGACGCGAGCACGGCGACGACACAGGCGGCGACCGCGGCGTCGTTGCCTTGGCGCGCGAAGTAGGCGGCGACCGTCGTCAGGACGATGCCTTCCTCGATCCGGTCGAGCGTCGAGTCGAGGAACGCGCCGAAGGGCGTGCCCTTGCCGCTCATCCGCGAGTAGCGGCCGTCGAGCGTGTCGCAGACCGAGCCGAAGATGAACGCGAGCCCGCCGAGGAAGAACTCCTCGTATCCGACGAGCACCGCGGCGACGATGCAGAGCAGCAGGCCGGTGACCGAGATCGCGTTAGGCGTCAGCCGTGACTCGATCAGCCGGTTGCGCACGACCTCGCGGCGCTGGTCGGCGGACATGCGGGCAGGACGGTCTTGAGTGTCGGACATCGCTCCGGAGGGGTCGTGGGACTACGCGCGCGCGGGCGAGAACGCCCACACAGTCGGCCGCGACCACGCCATCGCGCGGGCGGCGGCGTAGCTGAGCGCGGCGGTCATCGCACCAAGTACCGCGTCGAGCACCCAATGGTTACCCGTGACGACGACGACCCAGAACATCAGTGCCGGGTACGCGGCCCAGAACAGGCGCGCCGGCGTCGACTTGACGATCTGCGCGAGCACGAGCCCAAGCATGATCGCGTTCGCGCAGTGCATCGACGGGACCGCGGCGTAGGGGTTGAAGAGCGCGTTGACCTTCACGTCCTGCTGGCTGATCCCGGTGTACGCGGAGACCGTGTCCTTGAAGCCCCACTCGGGGAAGAACCGCGGCGGAGCCGTCGGGTATGCCACGTAGCCGACGAGCGCGATGATCATCGCGACCATCACCATGTTGCGGACGAAGTAGTAGCGCTCGTTGTGGAAGATGTAGATGTAGACGAGCGCGCTGAAGCAGATCGTGGTCTGCGCGTTCATGTAGATCCACGCGGCGAAGTCCATCAGCGGCTGGAAGCCCGATGACCACTGCTGGACCTGGAGTTCGAAGAAGGTCCCCGTCGAGCGCTCGATCTCGATCAGGGTGCGCGCGTTGTCGAACGCGATGATCGCGCCGTCGGGCGTGTCGATCGCGCCGCGGGTCAGGCGGTACGTGTAGTAGACGGCGAAGAACAGCGCGAGTTGACGGAGCACGTCGAGCACTCCGTTCGGCGCGAGCCTGCGCGGCACGGTCTTGATCGCGGCGGCGACCTCCATCGGAAGCTGAGGCTACCGGGCAGCGGCCCCGGCGTCAGCTCCGCACGCCGACCGCTAACGCAGCTCAATGCGCCCGGGCCGCGTGGCGTGGACGACCATCCAGCCGCCGCTGTCGCTCGCGTCGAAGTAGCGCGTGTGGCTGAACCGCACGAGCACCTGGCCTGGGCGGCGCGCGTCGATGACGAGCCGGTCGGGCCCGACGTGGATCACCCGTCCGCCGTCTGCCAGCGGCAGCGCTGCGACGACGCGGAAGAGCCGCCAGTCCCCGTTCCGCCAGACTTCGCGTAGATATCGGGGCCGCTCGCGGATCAGCTCGGCCTCGCGCGCGGCCGAGTAGTCGAGCGGGGCGGCGGGCAGCGCGACGTACGCGACCGCGTTCTCGCGCAGCCAGTTCGCGTACGCGGCGTGTGTGAGCCGACCCTCGTAGAAGAGCGCGTTGCGCTTGCGGTCGAGCTGGCGCTCCCATCCGCGTGCGAGCATCAGGTTGTCGCCGGGCAGCCGGTAGGACTCCCAGTGGTTGTCGGTGAACGGCACCTCGATCCGGGCCGGCGCGCCGCCGGTCAGGCGTGCGAGCTCCGCTTTCAGCGGCGCGTAGAACGCGGCTTCGGTGGAGGGGTCGTCGCGCGCCTGGCGCCAGTCGTCGAACGCGGGGTAGAGCTGCCAGTAGACGAGCACCGGTGCGAGCCAGAGCAGGCGCCGGCGGTGCGCCGGCCAGAGTCCGAGGACCGCGATCGAGCCGGCGAGCAACGTCGCCGGCCGGGTCGCGTTGCCACCCATCGGGCTCGACACCACACCGCTGATCAGCACCAGCAGCCCGATCGCGAGTACGGCGCGGCGCAGCAGCGTCTGCTCTTGGGGGAGTGCGAGCCAGAGGACGACGCATGCGGCGAGCGTCGGCAAGAAGGAGGTCAGCGCGAACGGGAAGTCGCCGCCGTTCGGGAACGCCAGCAGCAGCGCGGCTGCCGGAGCGAGCGCGGACAGCGCGACGACCCCGGCGATCGTCCGCATGCGCCGGTCGGTGCTCGCCCAGACCGCCATCGCGAGCACGAGCAGCGCGGCGGCGACCGGGCTCGCAAGGCCGGTGAGCGCGGCGACGACCGGTGCCGCGGCGCGTGCCCAGCGTGGCCCGGCGGACGCGAGTGCGACGGCGCCCAGCGCCAGCGCTGCGCCGATCGCGAAGGTGATCCGGCCTGTCACGAGGCCGGTCGTCGCGAACGCGACCGCGAACCAGACCGAAGCGAACGCGCGCCCCCCGGCGATCCGCTCGAACGCGAACGTGCCGGCAACGAGCGCGACGGCCCCCGCCGCCTGCGGCCCGGCGATCGCCATCAGCGGCGGCGAGAGCAACGAGTAGCTCGGCAGGTGGTGGCCGCCGTACCAGTACGGGCTCCAGATCGCGAACCCATGGTCGCGGTAGAGGTCGGCCCTGAAGAGCTGCGCCGCGAGGTCCGCGCTCAGCGGCTCCCAGAGCACGTAGACGACGGCGAGCACGACCGCGGAGAGGGTGCCGGCGTACGGGCGGGCGCGCACGCGGCGGAGCCTAACCCGCGTCGAGTGTGCGCTCGGTATCGCCATGCGCGACCGAGCGCACACTCGACGACCGTTGGGTAGCGTCGGCCGCGCCGATGGCTGCCGTCCCCGCCACGATCCCGCGTGCCGATTGGAGGCGACCGTCGGCCGCGCGCGTGGCGCGGATCCGCGAGCGCCTGCGCGAGGTCTACGGCGTGCCCTGTCAGCCGCCGCACGAGGACCCGCTCGGCGAGCTCGTGCTGACGTTGCTGAGCCAGTCGACGAACGACCGCAACCGCGACGTCGCGTTCCTGCGCCTGCGGCGGATGGTCGGCGGCTGGGACGACGTGCTCGCCGCCCCGGTCGAAGCGATCGAGGAGGCGATCCGTCCCGGCGGCATCTCGAAGGTCAAGTCGCAGCGGATCCACGACATGCTCACCGCGATCGCGGAGAACAACCCGCTCGGCGAGACGCCGCTCGACCTCTCGTGGATGCGGCACGAGCCGGTCGACGCCTCGCGCGACTACCTGTGCGCGCTACCCGGCATCGGCCGCAAGACGGCCGCCTGCGTGCTGCTCTTCTCCTACGGCCTGCGCGACATCCCGGTCGATACCCACGTCTCGCGCGTCGGCATGCGCCTCCACCTGCTGCGGCCCGGCGCGCCGTTCGAGGAGCTTCACGACGAGATGCTCGCGCTGACGCCGCCCGGCGCCGAGCACGAGCTGCACATCAACCTGCTCCGCCACGGCCGGCGCACCTGCCACGCGCAGCGGCCGCAGTGTGCCATCTGTCCACTGCGCCGAATGTGCCCGTACAAATCTGATACGGTCTGACTTAGATCTTTCTCCCTCCGAACCCCGAGCACAACAGGACTACGACATGGGCAAAACCATCGGAATCGACCTCGGCACGACCAACTCCTGCATGGCGATACTCGAAGGCGGCGAGCCAACCGTCATCGAGAATTCCGAGGGCGGCCGCACGACGCCGTCGGTTGTCGCGTTCACGAGCGGCGGTGAGCGCCTCGTCGGCACCGTCGCCAAGCGCCAGGCCGTGACCAACCCGCAGAACACCGTCTTCTCCGTCAAGCGCTTCATGGGCCGCAAGGAGGCCGAGGTGCGCGAGGAGGAGTCGATGGTCCCGTACAAGGTCGTCGCCGGTGACAACGGCGACGCGCGGATTGAGGCCGGTGAGAAGGTCATGACCCCGCCTGAGGTCAGCGCGATGATCCTCGCCAAGCTCAAGGCCGACGCCGAGGCGTACCTCGGCGACACCGTTGACGGCGCCGTCATCACCGTCCCCGCCTACTTCAACGACGATCAGCGCCAGGCGACCAAGGACGCGGGCAAAATCGCCGGGCTCGACGTCAAGCGGATCATCAACGAGCCGACCGCCGCGTCGCTCGCCTACGGGCTCGACAAGGACACCGACCAGACAATCCTCGTCTTCGACCTCGGTGGCGGAACCTTCGACGTCTCCGTGCTCGAGATCGCCGATGGCGTCTTCGAGGTCAAGTCGACCGCCGGTGACAACCACCTCGGCGGCGACAACTGGGACAAGGCGATCGTCGACTGGCTCGCAGCTGAGTTCAAGAAGGACCAGGCGATCGATCTAACACAGGACCCGATGGCGCTGCAGCGCCTCTACGAGGCCGCCGAGAAGGCGAAGATCGAGCTGTCGACGGCGCAGGAGTCGCAGATCAACCTGCCGTTCATCACCGCCGATGCGTCCGGGCCGAAGCACCTCGACGTCCGCGTCACGCGCGCCAAGTTCAACGAGCTGACCGCCGATCTCACCGACCGCGTCGTCGCGCCTGTCCGCCAGGCGCTCGAGGACGCGAAGTCCAAGGGCGTCGACGACGTCGACCAGGTCGTCCTCGTCGGCGGCATGACGCGGATGCCGGCCGTCCAGGAGAAGGTCAAGGAGCTGACCGGCAAGGATCCCCACCGCGGCGTCAACCCGGACGAGGTCGTCGCGATCGGCGCGGCGATCCAGGCCGGCGTGCTCGGCGGCGACGTCAAGGACGTGCTGCTGCTCGACGTCACGCCGCTGACCCTCGGGATCGAGACCAAGGGCGGCGTGATGACGAAGCTGATCGAGCGCAACACGACGATCCCGACGCGCAAGGCCGAGGTCTTCTCGACCGCGGAGGACAACCAGCCGTCGGTCGAGATCCACGTCCTCCAGGGCGAGCGCGACATGGCCGCCTACAACAAGTCGCTCGGCAAGTTCCAGCTGACCGGCATCCCGCCGGCGCCGCGCGGCGTGCCGCAGATCGAGGTCGGCTTCGACATCGACGCCAACGGCATCGTCAACGTGACCGCCAAGGATCTCGGCACCGGCAAGGAGCAGAAGATCGAGATCAAGTCCGGCTCCGGCCTCTCCGAGCAGGAGATCCAGCAGATGGTCGCCGACGCCGAATCGCACGCCGAGGACGACAAGCGCCTGCGCGAGCTCGCCGAGGCGCGCAACCAGGCCGAGAACGCCGCCTACCAGTCCGAGCGCCAGCTCGGCGAGCTCGGCGACCAGGTCGACGAGGCGTCGAAGACCGAGATCACAGAGAAGATCGCGGCCGTCCGCGCGGTGCTGGAGTCCGAGGACGCCGATGACATCAACGCGAAGGCCGAGGACCTTCAGCAGGCGTTCCACAAGGTCTCGCAGGCGATGTACGAGAAGGCAGCAGCGGCGGCGGAAGCCGAAGGTGCCGGTGAGACGGAAACCGCGACCCCCGCGGAGGATGACGTCGTCGACGCGGAGGTAGTGGAGGACGCCGACCCCGAGGACAAGTAGGCCTGTGGTCTGGTCGGGCGGTACATCCCCCCGCTGCAACGAAGCTCCGCCTCCGGCTCCGCTTCCGATGTTGCTGCGGGGTGACGTACCGCCCGCCCTCACCGAAGCCGCTGCCTCACGAACCCCGCCTACCCCTTTCCCCTCAATGCCATGACCACTGACGACCACGAGCACGCAAGCGACGAGATCGGCTCCGCGCCTACGCCTGAGAGCGAAGTGCCAGACGCCGATGAGGCCCTCGACGCCGACGTCGCGATGGCGGTGGACGCCGATGGCGATGAGCCGTCCGTTCCGGAGGAGCCCGACTACCAGGACCTCTACCTCCGCGCCGCTGCCGAGACCGAGAACGTGCGCAAGCGGGCGCGGCGGGATGTTGAGGTCGCGAATGCGCGGGGGGTGGCGAAACTGGCGCGGGAGCTGTTGCCGGCGCTCGACAACCTCGATCGTGCCCTGGCCGCGGCGGAGTCGGAGGACGGCGACGAGGAGCATCACATGACCAAGGGGGTCCGCCTCGTTCAACAGGAGTTGCTCGCGGCGTTGACGCGAGTCGGGATCGAGCCGTTCAGCCCGGACGGCGAGCAGTTCGACCCGCACCAGCACGAGGCGATGGCGCAGGTGGCAGTAGACGGCGCGGAGACCGGCACGATCGTTCAGGTCTTTCAGGCCGGCTACCGCTACAAGGACGAGGTGCTGCGGCCCGCACGGGTCGCGGTCGCGCCGTAGGAGCACCGGACCATGGCGCGCGATCCCTACCTGACCCTCGGCGTCGACCGCAAGGCGTCCGCCGACGAGATCAAGAAGGCGTATCGCAAGCTCGCCCGTGAGCTGCACCCCGATCGCAACCCTGGCGACAAGGGCGCCGAAGACCGTTTCAAGGAGGTCCAGGCTGCCTATGACATCGTCGGCGACCCCGAGAAGCGCAAGCAGCATGACCGCGGTGGCTCGTTCTCGAACCCGTTCGCGGGAGCGGGAGCCGGCGCCGCGGACTTCGGCGGCTCGTTCTCGGACATCCTCTCGAACCTCTTTGACCGTGGCGGCGATCCCGGTCAAGCCGCGGGCGCGCGTCAGCGCCGGCCCGCAGGGCCGATCCCTGAGCGCGGCGATGACCTCGAAGCGGCCGCCCGGCTGACGTTCGACCAGGCGATCACCGGTACCCAGCTGCCGCTGTCGGTCCCCACGACCCAGACCTGCACGACCTGCCGCGGCACCGGCAGCAAGCCGGGCACGATGCCCAAGACCTGCCCGAAGTGCCAGGGCAGCGGCATCGACAGCCAGGGCCAGGGTCTGTTCTCGATCTCGCACCCGTGCTCGCGCTGCCACGGCCGCGGCACGGTGATCGAGCACCCGTGCGCGTCCTGCCAGGGCGACGGCGTCCAGCGGACGGTCAAGCAGTACAAGGTCAACATCCCGGCGGGAGTCAAGGAGGGCAGCCGCGTGCGGCTCCCCGGCAAGGGCGCCGCCGGTCGCAACGGCGGCCCGAACGGGGACCTGTACGTCACCTGCCACGTCGCCGACTCGCCGATCTTCGTCCGCAAGGGCGATCACCTCGAGGTCGAGGTGCCGCTGACAATCCCGGAGGCGATCCGCGGCGCCGATGTCGAGGTGCCGACGCTGAACGGCCGCAAGAAGCTGCGCGTTCCGCCCGGGACTCGGCACGGCACCGTCCAGCGACTGCGCGGCGAGGGGCCTCCGCGGCTCGGCGCCGGCTCCGCTCGCGGGGACATCCACTACCGCTTCGTCATCGACGTGCCGGCGACTCTGAGCGCCGAGCAGTCCGATGCCGTCGAGCAGCTCGCCGGTGTGCTCGACGCCGACCCGCGAGCGAGGCTGTTCTCCTGATGGCGACGCGTCGCACCACGACCCGGGTAACGATCTCGACCGATCGCGGCGTCTTCATGATCTCGGTCGCGGCCGAGCTCGCCGACATGCACCCGCAGACGCTGCGGATGTACGAGCAGCGCGGGCTGATCGAGCCGCAGCGCTCGCCGAAGGGCACGCGGCTCTACAGCCAGGACGACGTCGAGCGGCTGCGCCGGATCCACCAGATGACGGCCGAGCTCGGGCTCAACCTCGCTGGCGTCGAGTTGGTGCTGTCGCTCGAACGGCAGCTCGAGCGCGCAACACTGCGTGCCGAATTGGCGGAGCGGAAGCTCGCCGAACTGCGCGAGATCGTCGAACGCGGCCGGTAAGGTCGATCCGATGCAGGCCGCTGCCCGGGAGCTGGTCGCCGCGCGTCGGCGCGACTACCTGATGGTCACACTGATCGTGTTGTTCCCGCTGATGCTCGTGCAGTTCGCGGCTAGCGTGATTGCCCTGCGTTCCGCTGATACCTCCGAGGTGCTCGCGCTTGCCCCGCTGCAGATCCTCGTCTTGATCATCACGGTGGCGCTGCTCGCGATCGGGTTCTGGCTCGTCGTAGCGGTCGTGACTCCGATGGTGCGGTCACAGCGGTCAGGCGGGGACCTGACGGCCGACGACGCGCTCCGGGATTTCAGGGCGAACGTCGCCCCGGCCCGAGCCGGCCTGGCTCGCGATGTTCCGTGGCGCGCGATGGCTCCGCTGATCGTCGGGGTGCTTGTGGTGGTCGCGCTCACGACCTGGTTGACCAAGAACGAGCAGACGATCGGCACGGCGTTCGTGATGATGTTCGCTCTGTTGCTCGTCGCAACGGCCTTCATGCCGGTCCCGGCGGTGATGGTCCTGCTCACGCGGTCGGGGTTCGTTGCGCCCGAGCCGGAGGCGGACGCTCCGGCGGAGGTCGCGGACGTGCCCGCGCCGGCGCCGGACCCGAACGCGGCGACGAGCCGCCCGCCGCCGGGATCCGAGCCACCGGCGCCCGCGGCCGAGCCGGCGTCCTCGACAGCGCCGCCTCCGCCCGGCCCGCCGCCCGCGCGCCCGAGCGTTCCGCCGCCGCCGTCCTGAGTTGCGGATACGGTGCTCACATGTTGATGGATCCCGGACAACTGATCAGCGAGGCGTTCAAGACGTTCCAGGCGCGTGGTCGCGACATGGTGATCGCCGTGCTCGTGGTGCTCGTCCCCGTCGAGGTCATTCGCTTCCTCTGGCTCGTCGCAACTGACGATTCGGTCGGGGGCATCCTCGGCCAGCTCGTCGTGGCCCTGCTCGCCTGGATCGGGAGCCTGCTGGCGACGGCGGCGTGTTACCGCATCGTCTCGGAGTACGGCGAGGGCCGCATCGTCGGCTGGCGCGAGTCGATCGAGAGCATCACCGGCCGGCTCGGCGACGTCATCGTCGCGTCGCTTCTGGTCGGGATCGCCGTGGTCGTGGGATTTGCGCTGTGCATCGCACCCGGGATCTGGCTGGCTGTGCTGTTTGCGTTCACGATCCCGGTGCTCTTGTCCGAGGGGGTCGGCGCCGTCGATGCGATCCGTCGCTCCGCCGACCTCGTCAAGGGTCGCTGGTGGGCAATCTTCGGCCGGTTGATCCTGGTGATGCTGCTGGCCGTGGTCGCCGTCATCCTCTTCAGCATCGTCGTTGCGATCCCGCTGGTAGTGATCCTGGGATCTGACGGCGTCGGCGGGCAGCTGGCCAATTCGATCTCGAACCTGATCGGGTCGGTCGTGTTCACGCCTCTGTTCGCCGCCGTCGTGACGATCCTGTACTTCCAGCTTCGGGGAGCGGGCCCCGTGACGCCTACTCCGCCCGCCGGCTTCCCACAGGCACCGCAGGCGCCGCAGCCCGTGACGCCCGGTGACGCCGCGCCGCCGGCCTCGGTCGGCCCTCCCGGTTCCGGCTGGGGTGCGCCGACGCCGGCCGCGCCACAGCCGCCGGCCGATCCACAGCCGCCCGCCCCGGCCGAGCCACTCGCGCCGCCGCCGGTCCCGCCGGCCGCACCGACACCCCCGCCGGTACCGCCGGCCGACGCGGGTAGCAGCGCGAGCACCGGCTCGCTCTGGTCCGCCGGTGACCCGCTGCAGCAGCCCCCGCCGCCGTCTGAGCCGCAGTGGGAGCCGCCCGCTCCGCAGCCGCCCGACCCGTCGGACGAGCCGCCGCCGAGCGCACCGCCGCCCGCTTGACGCCGATCCCGGCGCCTGCAAGAATCTAAGTCGACCCCACTTAGATCTCAGGAGTCGAGGAGATGCAGGCAGACCGTTTCACAATCTCATCGCGGCAGGCCCTCGAGGCCGCGATTGCGCTGGCCGCATCGAAGAGCCACGCCCAGGTGCAGCCCGAGCACCTGCTCTCGGCGCTCCTGACCCAGGAGAACTCGATCGTCCCCGGCGTCCTGCGCAAGCTCGGCGTCGCGCTGGCCGGTCTCCGCTCCGATGTCGATGGCGCCCTCGACGCGCTGCCGACGCTCGGCAGCGCTGCCGAGCCGAGCACCGCGCCCGAGGTCGCCGGGATCCTACGCGCCGCCGAGCAGGAGATGCGTGAACTCGGCGACGAGTACATCTCGACCGAGCACCTGCTGCTGTCGATCGCCGCGTTCGGCGGCAAGGCCGGTGAAATCCTGCGCGGCGCCGGCGCCTCCAAGGATCAGATTCGCAAGGCGATCGACGAGCTGCCCGGCCGCCATCGCGTCACCGACGAGAACCCTGAGGAGACCTTTCAGGCGCTCGAGAAGTTCGGCAACGACCTGACCTCCCGCGCCGAGCTCGGCGAGCTCGACCCGGTGATCGGGCGCGACGAGGAGATCCGGCGCGTGATCCAGGTCCTCAGCCGCCGCACGAAGAACAACCCGGTCCTGATCGGCGAGCCCGGCGTCGGCAAGACCGCGATCGCCGAAGGGCTCGCACAGCGGATCGTCGACCGCGACGTCCCGGAGTCGCTCCAGGACCGGCGCGTGATCGCGCTCGACATCGGCGCGCTGCTCGCGGGCTCGAAATACCGCGGTGAGTTCGAGGAGCGGCTCAAGGCCGTGCTCAGTGAGATCAAGGAGGCAGGCGGCGGCGTCGTCCTCTTCCTCGACGAGCTGCACACGATCGTCGGCGCCGGTGCGGCTGAGGGCGCCGTGGACGCGGCGAACCTGCTCAAGCCGATGCTCGCCCGCGGCGAGCTGCGCGCGGTCGGCGCGACCACGCTCGACGAGTACCGCAAGCACATCGAGAAGGACCCGGCGCTCGAGCGGCGCTTCCAGCCGGTGATGGTCGGCGAGCCGTCGGTCCAGGACACGATCGCGATCCTCCGCGGCCTCAAGGAGCGCTACGAGCTCCACCACCAGGTCGAGATCCAGGACTCGGCGCTGGTCGCCGCCGCGACGCTGTCCGATCGCTACATCGCCGATCGCTTCCTCCCCGACAAGGCGATCGACCTGATCGACGAGGCCGCCTCCGGCCTGCGGATCGAGATCGACTCCAAGCCGACCGAGATCGACGAGGTCGACCGCCGCATCCTCCAGCTCGAGATCGAGCGCACATCGCTCGCCAAGGAGTCCGATGAAGCCTCGGTCGAACGGCTCGCGGCGCTCGACCAGGAACTCGCCGACCTCAAGGAGAAGTCGGCCGCGATGACCGCCGAGTGGCAGGCCGAGAAGGATGCGATCGGCGGCGTCCAGGAGATCCGCGAACAGCTCGAAGCTGCGCACCAGGAGCTCGCGAAGGCCGAGCGCGATGCGAACCTCGAGGACGCCGCGCGGCTCCGCCACGGCGTCATCCCCGAGCTTCAGGCACAGCTCGAAGCGCGCGAGGACCGCGCCGACGGCAACGAGGGCTATCTAAGGGAGGTCGTCAACGCCGAGGACATCGCCGAGGTCGTCGCACGCTGGACGCGCATCCCCGTCAGTCGCCTGCTCGAAGGCGAGATGGAGAAGCTCGTCCACATGGAAGAGCGGATGCACGAGCGCGTGATCGGCCAGGACGAAGCGGTCTCTGCGGTGTCCGCAGCGGTCCGCCGCTCCCGCGCCGGCCTGTCGGACCCGGACCGGCCGATCGGCAGCTTCCTCTTCCTCGGCCCGACCGGCGTCGGCAAGACCGAGACCGCCCGCGCGCTCGCTGAGCTTCTGTTCGACAGCCAGGACGCGATGGTCCGGATCGACATGTCCGAGTACATGGAGAAGCACGCCGTCAGCCGGCTCGTCGGTGCGCCTCCGGGCTACGTCGGCTACGACGAGGGCGGCCAGCTGACCGAGGCGGTCCGTCGCCGCCCGTACACGGTCGTGCTGCTCGACGAGGTCGAGAAGGCGCACTCCGACGTGTTCAACATCCTGCTCCAAGTGCTCGACGACGGCCGCCTGACCGATGGCCAGGGCCGCACCGTCGACTTCCGCAACACGGTGTTGATCCTGACTTCGAACATCCCGGGCGGGCGCGAGGGGGCCGAAGGCCACTTCCGCCCCGAGTTCATCAACCGGCTCGACGACATCATCGAGTTCGACGCGCTCGGCCGCGAGCAGATCGGCGCGATCGTCGACCTCCAGGTCGCGCGCGTGCTCGAACGGGTCCGCGCACGCGGGATCGAGGTCGAGCTCTCCGACGATGCGAAGACGCTGCTCGGCAACCTCGGCTACGACCCGACCTACGGTGCGCGGCCGCTCAAGCGCGTGATCCAGAAGCAGCTCGTCGACCGGCTCGCGGTCGGCCTGCTCGACGGCACGTTCAAGGACGGCGACACGGTGACGGTCGACGCCGCGGACGGGGCGCTGACGTTCGCGAGCTGACTCAGGCTCCGCAGCCGGCGGCAGCCGCCTTCGCACCGCTGCGGCGCTTCACGTCAACGCTGATCGTGTAGTACAGGAAGCTCCGTCGCGGCGTGCCCAGGGTGTAGCCGGGGCGGGTGTCGAACTGGAGCTTCCACTTGCCCGGGCAGGTCGTGAAGGGGAACAGCCGCCGCCTGCTGGTCTTCGGGATCGCGCCGCACTGGCCGAGCGGGCGGCCGAGCGCAACGGTCTTGCGGTGCTTGCCGGCGGGGTTGACGTAGTGCACGTAGGCCTGCTCGACCGGGCCGCCGAGCGCGAAGCCGAACAGCGAGAAGCGCACGCGCAGGCTGGCGGCGGCACCTGCTGTCGGCCAGAACGACGCGCGCAGGCGGGTCACGGTGAAGTCGGTCGTCGGCGTCCCTTCGACGGTGCGGAGTCCGAGCCGGAATCGGCGTTGCACGACGTCGGAGGCCAGCGGCGGTGGGCTGAACGAGCCAGACATCGTCCCGTCGACGTCGATCGCCGAGGCGCCGCCGGTCAGCGTCTCGCCGTCGAGCTCGACGTCGAAGGCGAGGCCTGGCGTGAAGCCTGTGCCACGGACCGAGACCGCCGTGTCCGGCGCCTGTAGGTAGCAGCTCCTGTCGGTCTCGATCGCTGCATCCGCCGAGGCTTCGGAGGCGAGCATGCCCGCGGTGGAGCAGGCGGCCGCGAGCGCAGCGGCGGCAGTACCGATGCGTGACCTGAGCGGAACCGCGATCACCATCCTCAACAGTAGTCCTCCATCGCACAGAACACGCCGATCGGGTAGAAGGTGTGCATGCCCACGTTCATCATGTTGTCCACGCTCACACCCGAGGGCGTTCAGACCGTCAAGAACAACCCGCAGCGGATCCGTGAGGTCAACACCGAGGTCGAGCAGCTCGGCGCTTCCGTCAAGCAGCAGTGGGCGGTGCTCGGGCGGTTCGACTTCGTCTCGATCGTCGAGGCCCCCGACGACTCGACGATGGCGCGTGTCTCGCTCGAGCTCGGGTCCCGCGGCACCGGTCACTTCGAGTCGTTGAGCGCGATTCCGATCGACGACTTCATCGCGTCGCTGTAGTGCCGACGCCGAAGGTCCTGATCGTCGGCAGCGGCGGACGTGAGCATGCGATCGCCGAGGCGCTCGCACGCTCGCCGCAGGCACCCGAACTGGTCGCCGCGCCAGGGAACCCTGGGATCGCCACGCTCGCCCGCGGCGAGCCGGTCGCCGCGTCTGACGTCGATGGGCTCGTTCGGCTTGCGAAGGACGAGCAGGCCGATCTCGTTGTGATCGGCCCCGAGGCGCCGCTCGTCGCCGGGCTGGCCGACCGGCTTGCCGCCGAGCGGATAGCGGCGTTCGGACCCTTAGCGGCGGCGGCGCAGCTCGAGGGTTCGAAGGCGTTCGCCAAGGAGGTGATGGCCTCGGCCGGCGTGCCGACCGCGGGTTGGGAGGAGGTCGAGACGGTCGCGTCCGGGCTCGCGGCGATCACCTCCTACCCGGCCGTGCTCAAGTTCGACGGCCTCGCGGCGGGCAAGGGCGTCGTGATCGCCCAGGACGAGGACGAGGCGCGGAACGCGCTCTCGGAGATGCTCGAGCAGCGCCGCTTCGGTGCGGGAGTCGTCGTCGTCGAGGAGTTCATGGAGGGCGAGGAGCTCTCACTGTTCGCGCTCTGCGACGGCGAGCGCGCGGTGCCGCTCGTCCCGGCCCAGGACTACAAGCGGATCCGCGACGGCGACGAGGGCCCGAACACCGGCGGCATGGGCGCCTACAGCCCGGTGCCGAACGCACCCGACCCGCACGAGCTCTGCGAGCAGATCCACCAGCCGGTCGTCGATCTCCTGCGCGAGCGTGGGACGCCGTTCCACGGCCTGCTCTACGCCGGGCTGATGCTCACCGGCGAGGGTGCGAAGGTCGTCGAGTTCAACGTCCGCTTCGGTGACCCCGAGACCCAGGTCGTGCTGCCGCGGATGACGAGCGACCTGCTCGCCGCGCTCGTTGCGACGACGCGCCCCGGCGGACTCGCCGGCGCCGAGGTGTCGTTCTCGGACCGGCAAGCCGTCACGATCGTGCTCGCCTCGCGCGGCTACCCGGAGTCTTCGTCGTCCGGCGACGTGATCGAGGGGCTGGACGCGGTGCCGGACGGCGTCTCTGTCTTCCACGCCGGCACGGCGCTCGACGCCTCCGGCCAAACCGTCACGGCCGGCGGCCGGGTCCTCGCGGTGACGGCGCTCGGCGGCTCGGTCGCCGAGGCGCGCGAGGCGGCCTACGCGGGGGTTGCGGCGATCTCGTTCGACGGGATGCAGCACCGCGCCGACATCGCGCTGCGCGCGGTGCCGGCGGCCTGAGCGCACCGGCAGCGGTGTCGTGACTCCCCGTTCCTGCTTTGATTGGCCGATCACATGACCGAGCACGCCGCACCGACCACCGAAGAGCAGACCCTGGCCGAGCTGGACCAGATCGACACCGACGCGCCGCGCGTCGGGATCATCATGGGTTCTCAGTCAGACATGGAGACGATGCAGAAGGCGGCCGACGTGCTGACGGAGGGCGGCGTCCGTTCGGAGATCCGCGTGATGAGCGCGCACCGCGACCCGGAGATGGTCGCCGACTACTGCAAGAACGCGCGGATGCGCGGGCTGCGGGCGATCATCGCGGGTGCCGGGCTCTCGGCGGCGCTGCCCGGCGTCGCGGCCGCCCATACCGACCTGCCGGTCATCGGCGTGCCGCTGACGAGCTCGCTGTCTGCGGCAGGCGGGCTCGACGCGCTGCTGTCGGTCGCGCAGATGCCGCCGGGTGTGCCGGTCGCGTGCGTCGGGCTCGACAACCCGAAGAACGCCGCGCACCTGGCGCTCCGGATCCTCAGCGCCTGACCGATGGGTGAGGTCGCCCTCGTCGTCTGCGGGCTCGTGATGCTCGCGGGGCTGGCGGGGGTCGTCGTCCCGGTTCTGCCCGGCCTGGTTCTGATGGTCGGCGCGGCGCTCTGGTGGGCGATCGCCGACGGCGGCTCGCTGGTCCACTGGTCCGTGTTCGTCGTGATCGCCGGCCTCGGTGCCGCCGGAACCGCGCTCAAGTACATGGTGCCCGCACGGACCACCGCGAGCGCCGGAACGCCGACGTCGATCCTCGCGCTCGCGTTCGTCTTTGCGGTCGTCGGCTTCTTCGTGCTGCCGATCATCGGCGCGCCGATCGGCTTCGTCCTCGGCGTCTACGTCGGCGAGTGGCGCCGGCTCGGCGGCCACGACGGCGCTTGGGCGGCGACGAAGGCCGCGCTCAAGGGCGTCGTCCTCGGCGCCCTGATCGAGGGCACCGCCGCCGTGCTGATCATCGGGATCTGGCTCGCCGGCGTGCAGTGGACCGGCGGGGACTTCGGGCTGTTCTGAGCGTCGGTAGCCGTCGAGTGGTCGGTTGGTCCCAAACGGTTGGGACCAACCGACCACTCGACGTAGACTCGGCGGCTCATGATCCCCCGCTACACCCGGCCCGAGATGGGCGCGCTCTGGACCGACGAGGCCAAGATGGAGGCCTGGCGGAAGGTCGAGGTCGCGTGCGCCGAGGAGACCGAGGGCCCGACGCCCGAGGAGCTCGACGCGATCCGCGGCGCGACGTTCACCGTCGAGGCGGTCCAGGAGCGCGAGCAGATCACCGATCACGACGTCGCCGCGTTCGTCGACGTGCTGTCGGCGAGCGCGGGGGAGGCAGGTCGCTGGATCCACTACGGGCTCACCAGCTCGGATGTGCTCGACACCGCGCTCGCGCTGCAGCTCCGTCAGGCCGGGGAGCTGCTCGTCGCGGCGCAGCGGGAGTACCGCGATGCGCTCGCCCGGCAGGCGCGTGCGCACGTCGGCACGGTCTGCGTCGGCCGGACCCACGGCGTCCACGCCGAGCCGACGACCTTCGGCGTCAAGCTCACGTCGTTCGCGATGGAGGCGACGCGCAACCTCGAGCGACTCGAACGTGCGGTCGAGCAGGCGGCGGTCGGCGCGGTATCGGGCGCCGTCGGCACCTACAGCGCCACCTCGCCCGACTTCGAGGAGCGCGTGATGGCGCGGCTCGGCCTGACCGCCGACCCGGCCTCCACGCAGGTCGTCCCGCGTGACCGCCACGCCGAGCTGCTGAGCGCGATCGCACTCGCGGGCGCCGGGCTCGAGCGCTTCGCGACCGAGATCCGCCACCTGCAGCGGACCGAGGTGCGCGAGGTCGAGGAGCCGTTCCGCTCCGGGCAGCAGAAGGGCAGCTCGGCGATGCCGCACAAGCGCAACCCGATCACGACCGAGCGCATCACCGGGCTCGCACGCGTGCTCCGCGGCTACGCGCAGGCCGGGCTCGAGAACGTCGCCCTCTGGCACGAGCGCGACATCTCGCACTCCGGGGCGGAGCGCGTGATCCTGCCGGACGCGACGATCGGCCTGCACTACATGCTCCATCTCGCCAAGCGGATGGCGAGCGGCATGGTCGTCCACGAGGACCGGATGCGCGAGAACGTCGACCTCACCTACGGCGCGCTCTTCAGCCAGCGCGTCCTGCTGGCGCTCGTCGCCTCCGGGCTCGTCCGGGACGAGGCCTACCGGATCACCCAGGAGCACGCGCAGCGCGCGTGGGACACGCGAACGCCGCTTCGTGACTTGCTTTCCGAAGAGGCCGGCCGAGACCCCGAAGGCCCGGTGGCCCGGCTCGACCTGGACGAGATCTTCGACCTCGAGCATTACACGAAACACGCCGAGGCGATCGTCGGGCGGCTCCCCGCCCACTAGTTCGTTCGAACGAACGAGAGCGGTGGTAGGCTCTGCGCCATGAGCGACGCACTGCTTCCAGCTCCTGTCGAGAAGGCGCTCGACGTGCTCCCCAAGCGGGCCGTCGACTGGGGATTTCGCAAGGCGATGCGGTTCGGTCCGGCGCGCGAGCGGATCGAGGCGATGTACGACGAGATGCTCGCCGACGCCGCCGACGGCTTCCGTCCGTACCGCGACGAGACGACCACGTACGCGCGGCTGCCCGAGCAGGGCGTCCCCCGCGCCGAGGTGCTGACCACGATCAAGGACCTCTCCGCCCGCGAGCGGGAGACCTGGGAGTCCGGCCACGTCTCCGGCGCCGTCTACCACGGTGACCCCGAGCACATCGAGTTCCTCAACGAGGTCTACGCCGCGACCTCGCAGGCCAACCCGCTGCACACCGACATCTGGCCGAGCGCGACGAAGTACGAGGCCGAGATCGTCGCGATGACCGCCGCGATGATGAACGCGCCTTCTTCTCCGGCGCGAAGCGGCGAAGCCGGTTCGCGCGACGGCCATCCGGCGCAGACGGATCGCCGCGATCGCGAAAGGCGCGTCGTGGGCTCCGTGACCTCCGGCGGCACCGAGTCGCTGATCCTCGCGATCCGCACCTATCGCGACTGGGCGCGGGAGACGAAGGGCATCACAAAGCCCGAGGTCGTTCTGCCGGTCAGCGCGCACTCGGCATTCGACAAGGCCGAGGAGGTGCTCGGCGTGAAGATGGTGAGGATCCCCGTCGGCCCCGACTTCCGGGGCGACGTCGCCGCGATGTCCGAGGCGATCACGAAGAACACGATCGCCCTCGTCGGCTCGGCCCCCGGCTTCCCGCACGGCGTCGTCGATCCGATCGTCGAGCTCTCGGAACTCGCGCTCAAGCACGGCATCGGCCTCCACGTCGACGCCTGCCTCGGCGGCTTCGTCCTGCCGTGGGCCGAGAAGCTCGGCTACCCGGTGCCCCCGTTCGACTTCCGCCTCGACGGCGTCACGTCGATGTCGGCCGATACCCACAAGTACGGCTACGCGGCGAAGGGGACGAGCGTCCTCCTCTACCGCGGCGAGTCGCTGCGCCGCTACCAGTGGTTCATCAACACCGAGTGGACCGGCGGCCTCTACCTCTCGCCGACGTTCGCCGGCAGCCGGCCCGGCGCGCTCAGCGCCGCCTGCTGGGCGGCGATGGTCGCCACCGGCGAGCAGGGCTACCTCGACAACACGAAGCGGATCCTCGAGGCCGCCAAGGAGCTGCGCGCGGTGATCGACGCCCAGCCCGACGTGCGCCTGCTCGGCGACCCACTGTGGGTGCTCGCGTTCGCGTCGGACACTGTCGACATCTACCGCGTCATGGACGAGCTCCACCACCGCGGATGGGCGCTCAACGGCCTCCAGAAGCCGGCGTCGATCCACCTCTGCACGACGCTCCGGCACGCGCAACCCGGCATCGCCGACAAGTTCGCCGAGGACCTCGCGGCGGCCGTTGAGAAGGCGCGCGCCACGCCGACCTCATCGGACGGCATGGCGCCGATGTACGGCATGGCCGGCTCGTTCCCGGTCCGCGGCGCGGTGTCGTCGATGATGCGGCGGTACCTCGACAAGGTCTACGAACTCTGATTGGCGCGAATGCGCTGCGCATCTCGCCACGACGTGCGTCGTCGTGCTTCGGTCACGACCTAGAGGTCGCTCCCTCGCACTCCTCCGCCGTCCTGACGACCTGCTCTGCCCATTCGCGCCAATCGGCGCCGCAATCAACCATGGAGCTGTTACCCGATCCGCTCGGCCACCCAGGCCCGGAACGTCTCCTCGTCGAGGTCGCGGGCTGCGAGACGTTCGATCGTGACGGCGACGTCATCGACGTCGTTCGGCGCGAGCCAGCGGTGTCCATTCCGCTCGACGAACTCGAGCATGGCGACGAGCGCCGCGCGCTTGTTGCCGTCGGGGAGCGGATGGTTGCGAACGAGCCGTGCGCAGAGGATCGCCGCCTTGTCGGCGAACTCCGGGTACTGCTCGTGATCGCCGAAGCCCCCGAACGGGGCGCCGAGCGCTGACTCGGCCGGTCCGGCCTTGACCACGCGTGCGAGGCGCTCGGCTTCAATCCCGAGGACGGCTTCCCCGATCAGGAGGTAATCGGCTAGGGAGATCGGCTCTACTGGCACAGTGGTGTCAAGGTATCGTGGTATCGTGCCGACTACATGGCCGTGGAACCCAAGAAGACGATGTCTCTGAGACTCGATCCGGACCAGGCATCGGCGCTGGAGATGATCGCTCGCGCAGACGAGTCGACCGTCTCCGACACGGTACGGGTCGCGATCGACCAGCTCATCGCCGAACGACGCAAGGATGCGGCGTTTCAGACGCGACTTGCTGCGATCGTGCAGCGAGAGCGTGACGTTCTCGCGCGGCTGGCCGAGTAGAGCGCTACCCCCGCGCGTCGCGCCACTCGATCAGCTGCCTGACCTGCGCCAGGTCGTAGCGCTCGCCGTCGCCGCCGATCCCGACGATCAGCTGGTCGACGCCGAGGTCGGCGAACTCGTCGGCGTGAGCCAGCAGATCGTCGAACGAGTGCGTGCCCCAGGCCCGCTTGATCTCCGACGGGTCGCGCCCCTCGCGCTCGCAGTGCTCCGCAAGGATCCCGGCCTTCTGCTGGTAGACGCGCGGGCTGCCGAAGCTGTGCCACCACTGCGCGTGCTTGGCGACGAGCTTGAGCGTCACCTTCGGACCGGCGCCGCCGATCATGATCGGCAGCGTGCCGTTCACCGGCGGCGGGTTGAGCCTGCCGAGCCGCTTCTCGATCCGCGGCAGCGCCGCGCCCAGCGCCCGGAGCCGGTCGGGTGCCTCGCCGAACTCGTAGCCGTACTCGTCGTAGTCCTTCTCGAACCATCCGGCCCCGATCCCGAGGATCGTGCGGCCACCGGAGATGTGGTCGATCGTCCGGTGTGCGTCGGCGAGCAGCTCCGGGTTGCGGTAACTGTTGCAGGCGACGAGGATTCCGACGTCGGGCTTCGTCGTGATCGCGGCGATCATCGCCAGCGTCGAGATGCCTTCGTAATGGCGGCCGTCCGGGTCCCCGTAGAGCGGGTAGAAGTGGTCCCACGTGTAGATCGCGTCGGCGCCGATCGCCTCGGCCTCGAGCACGGCCTCCCGCATCGCCTCCATCGAGCAGTGCTGCGGCTGGATCTGGACTCCGATCGTGACGGGCATGAGGCGACGTTAGCGGCGGGGCGTTCAGGGCCGCAAACAGCGGGGAAGCAACGGCTTCCCGCGCCGCGCTCGTTGCTAGCTTGCGGCCCGTGACCACCGCCGCCGACCTCGACCTCAAACTCCTGGCCTCGGGCAAGGTCCGGGAGATCTACGAACTCGACGCCGAGCGCCTGCTGCTCGTCGCGTCCGATCGCATCTCGACGTATGACGTCGTGCACCCGAACGGGATCCCGGACAAGGGCAAGGTGCTGACCGGCATCTCGTCGTACTGGTTCGGTCAGACCGAGGACATCGTCAAGAACCACGAGCTCTCGGTTACGGCCGACGTGCCCGAAGAGGTGCGCGGCCGCGCGATCGTGGCGCAGCGGCTCGAGATGTTGCCGGTCGAGTGCATCGTCCGCGGATACATCACCGGCTCCGGCTGGAGCGACTACAAGAAGACCGGCTCGGTGTCGGGCATCGCGCTGCCGGAAGGGCTCCAGGAGTCCGAGAAGCTGGCCGAGCCGCTGTACACGCCTTCGACCAAGGCCGAGGAGGGTCACGACGAGGCGATCGACTTCGAGCGCACCGTCGAGCTGATCGGCGACCGGGCTCTCGCCGAGCGCGTCCGCGACGTGTCGATCGCGCTCTACTCATTCGCCCGCGACCAGGCCGCATCTCGCGGTGTGATCCTCGCGGACACGAAGTTCGAGCTCGGCCTCGACCCGAGCGGCGAGCTGGTGCTCGGCGACGAGGCCCTCACGCCGGACTCTTCGCGTTACTGGCCCGCCGACGAGTACGAGGTCGGCCGCGGGCAGGCGAGCTTCGACAAGCAGTACGTGCGCGACTGGGCGACCGGGACCGGCTGGGACAAGTCGCCGCCTGCGCCGGAGGTGCCGGAGGACGTGGTCGCAGGCACGCGCGCCCGCTACATCGAGGCGTACGAGAAGGTCACAGGCGAGTCCTTCCAGAACTGGCTCGATCGGACGGCGGCGTAACCATGCCGAGAGCACGAGTGTTGATCCGCCCGAAGGAGGGCATCCTCGACCCGCAGGGCGTCGCCGTCGAGCGCGCGCTCCCGGCGCTCGGCTTCGAGGGCGCCGGCAACGTGCACGTCGGCAAGCTGGTCGAGCTCGACGTCTCCGACCCGGCGCAGCTCGACGACATGTGCAAGAAGCTGCTCGCCAATCCTCTCGTCGAGGACTACGAGATCGAGCTGCTCGCTTGACCACCTTCGGCGTCATCACGTTCCCGGGCACCTGCGACGACGTCGACGCGCAGATCGCCGCCGGCAAGGTCGGTGAGGTCAAGAAGCTCTGGCACGCCGACCGCGGGCTCGACGGCATCGACGCCGTGATCGTGCCCGGCGGCTTCTCGTACGGCGACTACCTCCGCGCCGGGGCGATCGCGCGGTTCGCGCCGATCATGGAGGACGTCATCGACTTCGCGAACGCCGGCGGTCCGGTGCTCGGTATCTGCAACGGCTTCCAGATCGTCTGCGAGGCGGGTCTTCTGCCGGGTGCAGTGCTTCCGAACGCCAGCCTGCGGTTCACCTGCCGGCAGGTCGATCTCGAGGTCGTCCGAACGGACACCGCGTGGACGTCGGCGTGCGCGCCCGGCGAGCACCTGTCGATCCCGGCCAAGCACCAGACCGGCCGGTTCACCGGCGAGGTGCCCGAGGAGCAGGTCGTCTTCCGCTACGCCCCGGGCCACAACTTCAACGGGTCGCAGAACGACATCGCCGGCGTGAGCAACGAGGCCGGCAACGTCGTCGGGCTGATGCCTCATCCCGAGCACGCCATCGAGCGGCTGATCGGCGGTTCGGAGGACGGACTGAAGCTCTTCGCGAGCGCCGCGGGGGTGGCTGCCTGATGAGCGTCGATCAGCTTCCGTCGATCGAGGACGCCGTCGCGCTCGGCCTGACGCGTGACGAGTACGCGATGGTCGTCGAGAAGCTGGGCGGCCGGGCACCGAACCAGGTCGAACTCGCGATGTTCAGCCTGCTCTGGTCCGAGCACTGCTCGTACAAGCACTCGAAGAAGCTGCTGAAGACCCTGCCGACCGAAGGTCCCGCGGTCTTCATGGGGCCAGGCGAGAACGCGGGCGCGGTCGACGTCGGTGACGGTTGGGCGGTCGCCTTCAAGGTCGAGTCGCACAACCACCCGAGCGCGGTCGAGCCGTTCCAAGGCGCCGCGACCGGCGTCGGCGGAATCCTCCGTGACATATTCGCGCTCGGCGCCCGGCCGATCGCGGTGCTCGACTCGCTGCGTTTCGGCGAGCCGACATCGGAGCGCTCGCGCTACCTGCTCGATCACGCGGTCGCGGGCATCGCCCACTACGGCAACTCGATCGGAGTGCCGACGATCGGCGGCGAGGTCTACTTCGAGGAGCCGTACGAGACGAACTGCCTCGTCAACGCGATGGCGCTCGGCCTCGCGCGCAAGCAAGACATGGTCCGCAGCGCGGCAGCGGGCATCGGCAACGTGCTCGTCTTGTTCGGCGCATCGACCGGTCGTGACGGCATCGGTGGCGCGTCGGTGCTCGCGTCGGCCGAGCTCGATGCCGCCGACGAGAAGCGGCCGACGGTCCAGGTCGGAGACCCGTTCGAGGAGTCGAAGCTGCTCGAGTGCTCGCTCGAGCTGCTGGCGTCCGGCCTGCTCGTGTCGCTGCAGGATCTCGGCGCCGCGGGACTCACGAGCGCCGCCTCGGAGAGCGCGTCGAAAGGTGGCGTCGGCATCACGATCGACGTCGCGAAGGTGCCGCTGCGCGAGGCCGACATGGAGCCGTTCGAGATCATGGTCTCCGAGTCCCAGGAGCGGATGCTTTGCGTCTGCACGCCGGAGAACCTCGATGCAGTGCTCGCGCTCTGCGAGAAGTGGGAGGTCCACGGCACGGCTATCGGCAGCGTTGATGAAGGCGACCGCTTCCGCGTCGTCGACGGCGACGAGCTCGTCGGTGACATGCCGGTCGACGGGCTCGTCGAGGACGCGCCGCTCTACGATCTCGCGCCGCAGAAGCCGAGCGAACCGATCTACCCGCCGCCGGCGGCGACGCTGACCGGCGACGAGCCGGTTCACGAGACGCTGCTGGCGCTGATCGGCTCGCCGAACATCGCCTCACGGCGGCCGCTGTTCGAGCAGTACGACTCCATCGTGCAGTCGCGCACGGTCCGCCGGCCCGAGCAGGCCGGGGCGGCGGTGTTGGCGCTGCGTGACATGGCCGCGTCGCCGGAGGAGGCTCCGGCGATCGCGACCAGCATTGATGGCAACGGCCGCCGTGTCGCCGCCGACCCGTACACCGGCACGATCGCGAACGCGCTCGAATGCGCGGCGAACCTCGCGTGCGTCGGCGCCGCGCCGCTCGGCACGACCAACAACCTCAACTTCGGCAACCCCGAGAAGCCGCACATCGCCTGGCAGCTGACCGAGTCGGTCCGCGGCCTCGGTGACGCGTGCCGCGCGCTCGAGGCGCCGATCGTCGGCGGCAACGTCTCGCTCTACAACGAGGGCTCCGCCGGGCCGATTTACCCGACGCCGGTCGTCGGCATGGTCGGCCTGTTGCCCGACGCTTCGAAGACGGTGCCCGCGGGGTTCGCGCGCGAGGGCGACGCGGTCGGGTTCGCCGGCTGGAACCGGATGCCGTCGCTCCCGGCCTCCGAGCTCGCGAAACTGCGCGGCGAGCCGCTGCCCGACGGCCTGCCCGAGATCGACCTCGATCACTGCGTGACGGTTCTGGCGGCGATCCGCGAAGCCGTGCGCTCCGGGGCGCTGTCGTCCTGCCACGACGTCGCCGAGGGTGGCTGGCTCGTGGCGAATGCCGAGGCCTGCCTGTTCGGCGGCATCGGCGCGACCCTGTCGGGGTCGGCCGAGTACATGACCGACGAGATTCTGTTCGGCGAAGACGCCTGCGGCTTCGTCGTCTCAGGCTCGCGTGAGGCGCTCGAGCGCCTCGGCGAGCAGATCCCGCTCGACATCTTCGGCACCGTCGGCGGCGACGAGCTCGTCGTCGGCGACGAGCGCTGGACGCTCGACGAGCTGCGCGACGCCCACGGCGCGCTCGCGCCGCTGTTCCCGTGAAGCGTCGAGTGGTCGGTTGGTCCCGGACGTCTGGGACTAACCGACCACTCGACGCCACGGCTCACCGCGACGTGCTCGTCGCCCTCTCCGGCCTTCTGCTCGCGAGCTTCGTCGCAAGCATGGGCAACACGATCGTCTCCACGGCGCTGCCGGAGATCGCCCGCGACCTCGACGCGGGGCAGACGGCATACGGCTGGGTCATGACGGCGACGCTGCTGTCGCTGACCTTGACGACCCCGCTCTGGGGCGCGCTCGCCGACCGCTTCGATCGCAAGCTGCTCGTGCAGATCAGCCTCGCCGGATACACGCTCGGGTCGATGGTCGCCGGGCTCTCGTCCTCGATCGAGATGCTGCTCGTCTGCCGTGTCTTCATGGGCGTCGCGGTCGGCGGTGTCGTCACGCTTGTGCAGGCGATCCTCGCCGAGCTCGTGCCGCCGCGGGAGCAGGGCCGCTACGCCGGCTACCTGACCGCGGTCTTCGGTGCCGGGACGATCTCGGGGCCGCTGCTCGGAGGGCTCGTCACCGAGGCGTTCGGCTGGCGCTGGTGCTTCTACCTCGGCGCCCCGCTCGCGCTGGCGTCGCTCGCCGTGCTCCAGGCTACGCTCCACCTGAGCGCGCCGGCCGGGTCCGGGCGCACTCTCGACTGGCGCGCGGCCCTGCTCATCGGCGGCGGCACACGGACGGTGCTCGGCTCGCGCGCGGCCCGCCTCGGGCTGGTCGCCGGGCTCGCCGTCGGTGCGGTCCTGTTCGCCTCGACCGTCTACCTGAGCCAGTACATGCAGGTTGCCCGCAGCTACAGCCCTGCCGCGTCAGGTCTGCTGACCGTCCCGCTGGTCGCCGGCGTCGTTTGGGCCTCTACCGCCGGCGGTCGGCGGACCACCCGTACAGGCCACTACCGCGATCAGATGCTCGCCGGGGCCGCCCTGATGACCGTCGGCCTCGCGCTGATGGGGCTCGCCGGGGCCTCAACGAATCTCGTCGAGCTCGCCGCGTTCACCACCCTGATCGGTGTCGGCGTCGGCGTTCTGCTGCACGCGCTCGTCGTCGTCGTGCAGAACGCGGCCGGCGACGACGCGATCGGCCGGGCCGCATCGCTCGCGCTCTTCGTCCGCACGCTCGGCGGCGCGATCGCCGTCACCGCCCTCGGTGCGCTGATCGCATCGCAGACCGGGCCAACGCTCTCGGCTGGCGCCGAGACCGCGGACGCGATCGGCCTCGCCTTCCTCGTCCTCTCCGCCGCCGGGGTGATCGCCACCGCCGCCGTCTGGGCGCTCCCCGAGCTCCCGCTCCGCACCCGCCCGCACATCGACGCCGCCAGCGCGACCTACGAGTGAGGTGGTCGAGTGTCGCGCTACTGGTCGCCGGCGACCAGTAGCGCGACACTCGACTCCGGATAGCCGCTGGTTCGGGTCCGACCAACCACGCTGGTACCCTCGACAGCTCCTGACCGGGTCTTCGCCAGCCCGCCGTCCATGACCACATCGCTTCCCGTCCTTGACGAACGCGAGGGACCCCGCGACGAGTGCGGCGTCTTTGGCATATACGCACCCGGTCACGATGTCTCCCGGCTCGCGTACTTCGCCCTCTACGCGCTCCAGCACCGCGGCCAGGAGTCGGCCGGGATCGCCGCCGCCGACGTCGGCGGCCACATCATCACCCAGCGTGCGCTCGGCCTTGTCAACCAGGTCTTCAAAGAGCACGACCTGCGCGCGCTCGCTGGCGAC
>WBZP01000814.1_pt1 | contig 40896 bp, 31 predicted proteins | sample 5204301 | NCBI WGS metagenome assembly WBZP01 (sample SAMN12412401, study PRJNA552823) | activated sludge metagenome | isolation source: activated sludge from nitrification reactor of wastewater treatment plant... | place: USA: Pennsylvania | collected 2017
ATTGAATATTGAATATTGAATATTTCCTTCCATTCTCGAAATAATTCCGAAACCCCGGCCGTCCCTTCTGTCTCCCTCCTATAATTGCCCAAAATAATTACCTTTACCGCCGATTGCGCCAAATGAGAATTACTTCACCTGAAGGCTTCTCTTTATACTGATTTAAAATACTTTGTTATGCCCCTTGTTGACCTGGTGATGCCCAAACTGGGCGAGAGTATCATGGAAGCCACTATTCTGAGATGGCATAAAAAACCCGGCGACAGCATCCGGGAAGATGAGACTGTATTGGATATCGCTACCGATAAAGTAGACAGCGAAGTTCCTTCCACTGCAGCCGGGGTGCTGGAAGAAGTGTTATTTAAAGAAAATGATGTGGTGCCCATCGGCGCCGTGATTGCCCGAATCAGGGCCGGCGCGGATGCAGCCGTAACCGTTTCCACCCCTGCTCCGGCACCTGCAGCAGCACCGGTATATGAAGAAGCCAGTGTGGTGGAACATATCCCCTACCAGCCCACCACAGCCGCAGCCCTTCCTTCCAACGGCGTTCGCTTCTACTCACCGCTGGTGCTGAACATCGCCCAGCAGGAAGGCATCTCTATGGCTGAACTGGAAAAAATTCCCGGTACCGGCCAGGACGGAAGGGTCAGCAAAAAAGATATCCTGGCCTATGTAGCCGGTGGAAGAAAAGCAACTGCTGTACCTGCCCAGCCTGCAGTTGCACCGGCACCTGCACCCGCAGCTGTGCCCGCACCTGCACCCGCAGCTGTGCCCGCACCGGCAGCCGAAACCAATTTGCCGGCGGTGATTTCAGGAAATGTGGAAATCATAGAGATGGACCGCATGCGGAAGATGATTGCCAAGCACATGGTCGACAGCAAGCAGACCAGTCCGCATGTTACCAGCTTTGTGGAATGTGATGTTACCAACATGGTACTCTGGCGCGAAAAAATAAAAAAGGAATTTGAAAAACGGGAAGGGGAGAAAATAACGTACACGCCTATCTTCATTGAGGCCATCGTGAAGTGCATCAAGAAATACCCGATGCTCAGCAGCTCCGTGGAAGGCGACCGCATCATCATCAAGAAAGATCTCAACATCGGCATGGCCACTGCCCTGCCCACCGGCAATCTGATTGTACCGGTGATTAAAAATGCGGATCAGCTGAACCTCGCCGGACTGGTGAAACGCGTGAACGGACTGGCCAATGCCGCCCGCAACGGTAAACTGAAACCGGATGACACCGCCGGCGGCACCTTCACCCTCACCAATGTAGGCACCTTCGGGAGCATCATGGGTACCCCCATCATCAACCAGCCCCAGGTAGCCATCATGGCCGTAGGCGCGATCAAGAAACGTCCGGTGGTGATTGAAACCCCGCAGGGCGACAGCATTGCCATCCGGCATATGATGTACATCTCCATGAGTTATGACCACCGCATTATCGACGGGGCACTGGGTGCTACCTTCCTGAACGCGGTGTCGAAGGAACTGGAGAACTTTGACAGCAACCGGTCAATCTGAAATCGCAGGAAGAAACTGGTTTAAAAGGTTTAAGAGTTTAAGGTTTAAGCTTGGCTTCGTAGCGGGGTCCACCTTTGAATATTGAAGATTGAATATCTCACCATTCAACATTCATCTTTCCCCTTCCCATTCAGAATCGGGTAACCATGTGAGAAAAATTTATTGCTGAGAAAAAAGCAGGCTTATTGTTTTTCTCCGGAGCCGTTGCAACAGGTGCAGGTTGATTTAACCGAACGGTATTTGGTATAGCCAATGGGCTCATACGACACTTCTGTAATGGCTTTGCCATTTTCAATCTTTTTGACACGCTCCACTCTTTTATCCCCCATCTTATGGAACTCAGCTTCCTGCTTATACACATATCCCTTTCCTTTACAGCAACTGCAGGCGGGAGCTTTCTTTTTTTCAGCACCTGCAGATGCTGTACTTACACGGCGGGTATTTTCCGCTTTCCGCTGCTGGCTTTCTACCTCCGTAAGGTTGTGCTGCTGCAGCCGGTCATTATTTTCCAGTTTAATCTTCAGAAATTGCTGCGCGCTGGCAAGTGACTGGTAAAGGGGGTTATTTTCACGCAGGGAAGCACCGGCTTTCAGGTTGGCACAGTTACCGGCGAGATAAAAATCATAAGCGTCCATTAGTTGTTTCATACCCTCCTGCGCCAGCACGTCTGCCTTATCATAAGCGCCAAACATCAATTCGATGAAACGTCCCCGCTGATCTGTGCTGTAACTGTCGTAATCTTTCTTAAGATTGATGGCAAATGTGGCAGCGCTTTCATACTGATTTCCGGCATCACCCAGTTTCCATTTGGCATCAGCCAACCTTTTACCAAGAAGGGAACAGGCATTCAGACGGCTATCATTTTTAAATAATATGCGGTACAGCTGATGGTTCAGGTGATCGCTCATGGCTGAGAGCAGCCGGTTGAGGTCGCCGAACTTAGCCTGCCGGCATTCAGAGGAACCACAGGAAGTGAATGCGGTGATAATGTCACTCCGGCTGGCCATCTGGCCTGCCCAGGTATCAATTGCACTGCTGAATACAGCGGCACAGGAATCCAGTAGCCGAGAAGCCGCTTCGTCAACTACCACCGGCGCCGGAGCCGTTGTTACAGAAGGAGTTGATTTTTTCACAGCTACTTCTTTTACAACTTTTTTCCTGGCAGGAGCTGGAACAGGAGGTGGAGGTGGTTCCGGAACCGGCTCGGGATCTTTGGACTTTTGAGCAACCGCTAGTCCTGGTTCATTGCTCAGTTCCGCGTATAAAGAGGGGAAATTTTTCTTAAGCTGCTTTACATGGTAATTATCCTGGTCTTCCAGTTTCAGCAACTCCCTGAAATGCTCCTTTATCTCAGGATTGCCCGGATTTTCCTGGTTCAGGGCCGTAGCAAACTGAGCATGGGCCGCCCCGTTTTTGGGCGCCAGCTGCACCCATCTCCGGAAATCTGCAATGCGTTCAGATTGCTTGCCCATACTGTTATACAGATACCCTCTGTATTCATAATATACCGGAGCATCGGGCTGGCGGCGTATCGCGTTATTGAGTGCATCCAGTTGCTCATCATCATTAAACGTGCACCGGTATATGCCATACCAGGGTTCACCCCTGGTGGTATCCGCTGCCGCAGCCTGCTGGTAAAGGGCTTTGGCATTTTTTAATTCCCGGTTACCGAGTTGGGTGGAAGCCTGCTCCATTAATTCCTGGTATGACTGGGCAGACAGTAAATATGGCAACCAGGCGGCTGCCATCATGAAGAGTATCCTTAAGGAATGCATATAATTGATTTGTGCCAAATTACAGCTTTCACGCAAACCGGAAAATCCGTAGCAGTGGGTATTCCCGCAAAGTGGCAATGAATTCCGGATCCTTCACACAGAATTGGATCAGTTCACATTGAACATTGTGCATGATAAATTGAAAATTCCATCCAGATCATTCCAGGTTCAACCAGGACCGATCAGACTTCCGAAGTATGCCTCAAGCCTGATGAAATACATGAAGTCAGTATGAGACTTCGGAAGTCTTCTTCGGAATTGAAGATTGGGCATTGTACATTGAATATTGAAAATTCTATCTTCATCATTCCCTGTTCCCTGTTCATCATTCTATATTCCCCAGCGCCTGGTACAGCACTTCGACCGGATGCAGCGCTTTACGTCCTGTACCATCCTTGATCTGGTGCCGGCAACTGGTACCCGGTGCAGCGATGATTACTTCTGCAGGTTGCTGCCGGACTGCAGGGAACAATACCAGTTCACCGATCTTCATGGAAAGATCATAATGCTCCTTTTCGTATCCGAATGAACCCGCCATCCCGCAGCAACCGGACGGAATCGTTTCCACTTTGTAGTTTTCGGGTAAGGATAACAGTTGTGCGGTGGGCGCCGTGGAGGAAAGGGATTTCTGCTGGCAATGGCCATGCAGTTTCACCAGCCTTTTTTCCTTTGTAAACACTGAACTGCTGATCCTGCCGGCTGCGGATTCCGCCGCCAGGAACTCTTCTACCGTAAAAACATTTTTACTGAGTACCCGGGCGTCCTCCAGCAATGCATCATCCGCGAGGTCGATATATTCATCCCGGAAGGTAAGGATGGCCGAGGGTTCAATGCCGATCAGTGGTGTATGCTCCGAAACCACTTCTTTCAACATCCGGATATTTTCGTTGGCAATCTTTTTGGCCTGCCGCAACAATCCCTTACTCAGCCAGGCCCTGCCGCTTTCAATATGAGCAGGAATCTCCACCGAATAACCTAACCGCTCCAGCAGCTGAACTGATTTAATACCTATCGCTGTGTCGTTGTAATTCGTAAACTCATCACAAAACAGGTAAACTTTCCTGCCACCGCTGCTTAGCGGTTTCCGGTTGCGGAACCATTTCTCCAGCGTGGTGGAACCCAGGGTGGGCATACTTCTTTTCACCGCAAAACCGCTCAGCCTTTTGATCACCGAACCAATAACCGGATTCGTAACCGCGAAGTTGTACAGGCCCGGCGCGAATGAACCCAGCTTTGCCGATTTACTGAAATTGGCAATCAGCCTGCTTCTGAAAGGCACCCCATTGGCGTCGTAATAATGCTGCAAAAACTCTGCTTTCAGTTTGGCGACATCCACATTGCTGGGACATTCACTCTTACAGCCTTTGCAACTCAGGCACAAATCCATCACCGCGTAGATCTCCTGGTGATCAAAGCGGTTGAGTTTATCTGAATGCGTTAGAAACTCCCGCAGGATATTGGCGCGGGCACGGGTAGTGTCTTTTTCATTACGGGTGGCCATATAACTGGGGCACATGGTACCGCCGCTGAGATGCGTTTTCCGGCAATCGCCGCTGCCGTTGCACTGCTCCGCATGCTGCAGCACATCCTGGCTCTGATAACGGAAAATGGTGTTGAACCGCGGCGTCTGCTGCCCCGGCTCATACCGCAGCATGGTATTCATGGGCGGTGTGTCCACAATCTTGCCCGGGTTGAAAATATGCTGCGGATCAAAGGTTTGCTTGATGGCACGCATCAGCTGGTAATTCTTCTCCCCCACCATCTGCGGAATGAATTCTCCCCGCAAACGGCCATCCCCATGTTCACCACTGAGCGATCCGTTGTACTTTTTAACAAGCGTGGCAATTTCTTCTGCGATGGTGCGGAATAACCGGTTCCCTTCTTCCGTTTTCAGGTTGATAATCGGCCGCAGGTGCAGTTCTCCGCTGCCTGCATGCGCATAATGCACCGCGTTGAGATCATACTTATGCAGGATCTGGTTGAACTCGGCAATATAGGCAGGCAGGTCATGGATATCCACCGCCGTATCTTCAATCACCGGCACCGCCTTTTCATCACCGGGCAGGTTACCCAGCAGACCCAAACCTGCCTTGCGAAGCGTCCATATCTTTTTGGTATCATCGCCAAACAATAACGGGAAGTGATACCCTAAGCCAGCTGAACGCATGGCGGCTTCCACTTCAGCAGCAATGGCCGTGATTTCCTCCCTCGTTTCGCGGCAGAATTCCACCACCAGGATCGCTCCCGGATCGCCCTGCACAAAAAACCGGTTCTTGCGCTGTTCAATATTATTCTTCGTACACTCCAGGATATAATGATCCACCAGCTCACTGGCACTGGGCCTGAACTGCATGGCAATGATATTGGCCCGGAGCGATTCATCAATACTGTTGAAATGCACACAAAGCAGTCCGGTTTCCCGGGGTGGTAACGGATTCACATGCAGCTTCACCGACGTGATGAGGGCCAGGGTACCTTCGGAGCCCGCTATCAGTTTACAGAAATTGAAATCTTCTTTACCGGCAGTAAAGGGGGCTGTTTCCAGCAGCAGGTCGAGCGCATAGCCGGTATTGCGCCTTTCTATGGTGGCTTTCGGAAAATGGGTGCGGATCTCCACCTGGTTACTGTAATCACTGAGCATGCTCCGCACCGTCCGGTAAATATTTCCTTCCAGGCCGGTGTTCTCACATTTGGCATGAAATTCATCCAGCGAAAGTGTCCGGAAAGATGCTTCGGAACCATCACTCAGCAATACCTCCACTTCCAGTAAATGATCGCGGGTACTGCCGTACACCACCGAGTTGCTGCCGCAACTGTTATTACCAACCATCCCGCCAATCATGGCCCTGTTGGCGGTGGAAGTTTCTGGACCAAAAAAAAGACCATGCTGTTTGAGAAAAAAATTGAGTTCATCCCGGATCACACCCGGCTCCACTTTCACCCAGCCTTCTTCCTTGTTCAGTTCCAGGATGCGGGTAAAATATTTACCCAGGTCAACCACGATGCCATTGCCCACTACCTGCCCGGCGAGGGAAGTGCCGGCAGTACGGGGGATCAGTGATAACTGGTGGGTGCACGCAAAACGGATGAGCAACTGCAGATCATTTCCCGGCTTCGGTACAGCTACCGCCAGGGGGAGTTCACGATAGGCGGATGCATCTGTAGCATAGAGCACGCGCATGGTATGATCAAAATACAGTTCACCTCCCATCGCTTCTTTGAGCGCCGACAGGTGACTGTTCATCGGATGGTTAGCCATTAGAAGCGCTAAATTACTGTGTTTTGGATTATGGCCTTTGCACAGGTGCGCTATCTTTGCCCGGCATGCGCGTTCCCGACCACTATAAAACGCTCCGGATTGAACCCCGGGCCACCCCGCAGGAAATCAAAAGGGCCTACCGTACACTGGCGCAACAGTATCACCCGGATAAAACCAATGACGACCCGGAAACAGCCGCTCATTTCGCCGCCATCAAAGAAGCCTACGAAACACTGATTACCCCCTGGAAAAAACAACAGTACCTGGAAGAACGGTGGTATGCCCAAAGCCGGGGCGAGCAAACGGAAACGCCTGTACGAACACCGGCCGGCATTTTGCAGGAAGCCCTGCGCATCGACCGTGAAATGGCAGGAGCGGATGTGTTCCGGATGAACAAAGATGCCCTCTGCCGCGAACTGGACGAGTTGCTGAACAGCCGTCACATGGACAGCCTGCGCACATTCAACGATGCAAGCATCAACAGCCAGCTGATCAGGGTATTGTGCCGCCCCCTCCGGTTGCTTACGCCCGAACAGGCCGGCTTGCTGAGTGGACGTTTGTTTGCGCTGGCCGGACAAGACCCGGCAGCCGCTGCTGTCGTGAGTGAAACAATATTATTTATCCGGAGGAACAAACGGGCAGAGCAGACCCGCTGGATATGGATACCGGTAGCGCTGGGCCTGCTCTACCTGCTGATCGTTTTCACCCGTCCCTAACAAGGGCTGCAAAAAAATAACTTCCCGCATGATCCCAACAGTGCCCATCCTGCAAACGAGCCGGCTGCTGCTGAGACCGGTAGCGGATTCAGATCAGCCGATGATTTTCAAAGGGCTTTCACATCCGGACGTCATCCGTTATTACGGCGTATCCTATCAGAGCCTCGAAGCCACCGGGGCGCAGATGGATTTTTACCGCTCGATTGTACAGGAACGCACGGGAGCCTGGTGGGCCGTTTGTGATATCAAGAGTGGTGAGTTTTATGGCGCTGCCGGTTTCAACTATTACCAGGCAGCGCATCAGAAAGCCGAACTGGGTTACTGGCTGCTGCCGGAATACCAGGGCAGGGGCTATGCAAGCGAAGCCGTGGAAATGCTTTGCAGCTGGGCATTCCGCCATTGTATGCTCCACCGCATTGAAGCACTGGTGGAAACCGGCAATACATCTTCTGCCCGTTTGCTGCAGGCATGTGGCTTTCAGTACGAGGGTACCCTGAGGGATGCCGAAATCAAAAACGGTGCTTTCATCAGTCTCTCCGTATATGCCTGCATCTCCCCCGGCCGTACCCCTGACCCTGCTTAACCAAAATACGCCGGAATCCACAACAGATTCAACAAAAATTCACTTCTACGGAATTTCAAAAGAACTTTCTGCTGTATTCAGGATAGCTTGATTCATCCACTGTATCTAAAAAAACAGACTATGCAAAAAATACTGGCTGCTGGTTTACTCCTGACCGCACTGGCAGGATGTTCCAAGAAAGACAACCTTGTTGACAACAAACAGCAGGAAGCTCCCCTGGTTAAACTCATCAAACCCACGCAACCTGAATTTTACCGCAAGGGAGAAAATATCTGTGTTACGGCCAACGCCTCCTCCCAAAACCAACTCAGCCGGGTAAGCTTATACATTGTGCAAACCACGGGCGGACGCACCTGTTTCCGGATGGATTACCCCGTAAACAGCGCAACCTTTCTGCTCGATACGGAAGTACCCGTGCAGTCGGATATGACCGGCAATCTCGCCATCCAGGTAGAAGCCAGGGATGTATTTGGCAATACCAGTGTAGCCCGGCAGGTAATTTCGGCGGAGTAAAACAACGGGGCAATGTTGCAGGAAAACTGCAAGCCGATTTACAGGTATGCCTTCCTGTTATTGTTCATCCTGAAAATACACTTTGTAGTAATGCAGGTTTTTCCCGGCATCAAATCCTTTTTCTATATACTCCCGGTTTCCGTGGATATAAATATGGAAATTTCGGTCGAGTTTCAGCACACTTTTGTACACCCTTGATTGTTTTTTTACTGCTGCCGGATGGATATCAAATGTTTCCACCGGCGGCAGATCATGTTCTTCATCATAGCGGCTTTTATATTCCCTGAACAGGGCAGCCCCCTGCTCGTTGCCGATCACTTCCTTTGAAAAATCATCCATATCGAAATGATCCTTCTGTTTAAAATACTGCATGGAGCGGTTCAGCAATTCTATCTGATCCGGCTTTTCCATCTGGTATTGCGGGGCAATTTCCTCGGTAACAAACCGCCGGTAAGCCCCCATCACGGCCTGGGTTTGCTGGTATTCATCCTGCAGTACCATGGCCTTCAGAAAACGATCGGTCCAGAACTGCGCCACCGTCCGGTTGCTGTGATCCAGCACCAGTAAACGATACCCGTCTGAAGCATTACGGTTCAGGATCAGGCATCCTTTATCCAGCTTTTGCAGGTTGATACCGTCCGGTTCATACCCCAGTGTGAAATGCTGTTCCCTGCGCGTAAGGGTAAGAAAGGGTTCCTTGGTTTCCGATTTGAAAATACCCAGCGCCTGCGTTTCTTCGCCGTTCACCAGCAACTGGTCAAACAGGACAACATACAACTCCCCTTCCTTCACAGCCGGATGATCCGTCAACTGATACAGGTGCTCGGCCAAGCGGCGGCTGTTTTCCAGCAATTGCTCCGGTTCACTGAATATTTCAGCAGCTAAATCATAGAGAGGATTTTCAGCAATATCCTGGAAATGATACTGTTCATGCAGTTTATTCAGTGGCGCCAGGCAGTACTGCTGCAACAGTCTTTTCAGTTCAGCATCGCTCAGCTCCAGCAACCCGTTGCTCAGCAGCAACGGCTCCTCCCTTACCGGGTTTCCGATCCGGTGAACGGCAGCCGACTGCAATACAGCATCTGTATATCCGATCATAGGTTCATTTTTATCATTTCGCAGGCTGCATGGATACCTGCCGAGTGTCAAATTTCAAGGTTTATTGGTATATTGAGATGAGTGAACCGGTAAATGTGACACGCTAAACGTACAAGATGAAAAATTACTGGAGAAATTTTATTATCAATAAGATTCTCAGCGAGAAGAATTTTGAAGATGATAAACAGATCACCAACTACCAGGTAGCCAAAGGTTTCCTGGAAATGCAGTTACTGGCGGTACGGCTGGTAAAAGATCTCATCCTGATCACAGCCGGCATTTTTTCAGCGGCCTTTGGCCTGAAAGGCTTCCTGCTTACGAACCAGTTTATTGATGGCGGTGCCACGGGCATCTCCCTGCTGATCTCCAATACTACGGGTATTCCCCTCTACATCCCGGTGGTTTGTGTTAACATTCCCTTTCTGTTCCTGGCATATCGCATCCTGGGTCGCAACTTCGCCCTCAAAACCACGCTGGCCATTGCCGGACTGGCCCTTGTACTGGGCACCGTGGAATTTCCGAATGTAACCGATGATAACCTGCTGGTAGCGATATTCGGGGGATTTTTCCTGGGAGCGGGGATAGGACTGGCTGTCAGGGGCGGATCCGTCATTGATGGCACAGAAGTACTGGCGATTTACCTCAGCCGCAAACTCAGCTCCACCATTGGCGATGTCATCATCCTGATCAATGTACTGATCTTTTCCACCGCCGCTTACCTGTTATCGATCGAGATTGCGCTCTATTCCATGATCACCTATTTATCTGCCTCCAAAACGCTGGATTTTATAGTGGAAGGCATCGAGGAATACATCGGTGTAACCATCATTTCTTCTCACCATGAGGAAATCCGGGAAATGATTATCACCAAAATGGGCCGCGGCGTTACTGTTTTCAACGGGAAACGAGGCTTTGGGAAAAAAGGAGAGGTACGGAATGTAGACATTGTTTACAGTGTGATCACCCGGCTGGAACTGAATAAAATGAGTACAGAAATCCAGAAAATTGACCCCAACAGTTTTGTGGTGATGACCAGTGTGAAAGACATCAAAGGCGGCATGATCAAAAGAAGGCCCCTGAAACACTGAACAGCACTTACTTTAACATAACCGAACCGGCGTTTTGGTCCGGGAATCTGTAATTTTATAAGAGAATGCCGTCGCCCCGAACATATTTTCAAACCCTGCTGCTGTGTTTGCTGCTCTGTATAACCGGGCAGCTGCGTGCACAGTATGCAGAGAATGACACTATTATAACCTATGCGGTGGTGATCGGGGGGGATACGATGGAAGCCAAAACCCTACCGGATGTACGGCACGTTACCCGCGAAAGCCGGGCCCAGGCCAACCGGAGGGCAGAATGGACCCGCCTGAGAAATGCCATCTATGTTACTTATCCGTACGCAAAAAAAGCGGCCGTAGTGATGAATGACATCAATGCCCGCCTGGTGAATGTTAGCAGTAAAGAAGAACGACGCAAGTACATTAAAACCCGTGAAAAAGAGCTGAAAAAAGAATTCGCGGATCCCCTGATGAGCCTTTCAGTGTACCAGGGAAAGGTACTCATGAAACTCATCAACCGCGAAACAGGCAACAACTGCTACGAAATCATTAAGGAATACAAAGGCGGTTTCATTGCAAGATTCTATCAGACGGTGGCCTTTTTCTTCGGCAGCAACCTGAAACAACCCTACGATAAAAACGGGGATGAGGCGGAAATGGAAAAAATTGTGCGGGAGGTGGAGCGGATGTATGGGTATGGGACGGTGAAGAGTTGAGAGTTATGAATTATGAGTTATGAGTTGGGAACGTTTACGGAGGTTTAGGAAGGTTTAGGAAGGTTTAGGGAGGTTTAGGGTTTAGAGTTTAGGGGTGTCACTACCTTTCCATATTGTACATTCCCCGTAACTTGCCGGCCGCTCTTGCTCATTGAACATTGAACATTGAACATTGAACATTGAACATTGAACATTGAACATTGAACATTGAACATTGAACATTGAACATTGAACATTGAACCTTGAACCTTCAACCTTCAACCTTCAACCTTGAACCTTCAACCTCTACCATGTCTCTGAAACTTGATCTCCTGGCTTTTGGCGTACACCCCGATGATGTGGAACTGTCGTGCAGCGGATTATTACTCGTTGAAAAATTACGGGGTAAAAAGACGGGGGTGATTGACCTGACCCGGGGTGAATTAGGTACCCGCGGTTCTGCCGAGATCCGCGACCAGGAAGCGGCCGCCGCTGCGGCTATCCTGCAGCTGGACGTTCGGGAAAACCTGGGCATGGCCGATGGCTTTTTCAAAAATGATGAAGAACACCAGCGCCGGGTGATTCGTGCCATCCGCAGCTACCAGCCCACCATTGTGTGCTGCAATGCACCGGAAGACCGCCACCCTGATCATGGCCGCAGCGCCCAGTTGGTAGCTGATGCAGCTTTTCTGGCAGGATTGCGCAAGATTCAAACCTTTGACAAGGAGGGCAATCCACAAGAACCCTGGCGCCCGGCTTATGTATTAAACTATATCCAGGACCGATACCTGCAACCGGATTTCGTGGTGGATATATCCGCAGTGATGGAGCAGAAACTGGCCAGCATCCGGGCTTACAATACCCAGTTCCACAACCCGGAACTGGATGAACCCGAAACCTATATATCCACTCCCGCATTCCTCGACAGCATCATTTACCGGGCCCGTATGATGGGAAAAATGATTGGCGTGGAATACGGCGAGGGCTTTATCAGCCGGAAAACCATTGGGTTATACAGCCTCGATGCGCTGGTGGCAAATATTACTTAGTTATGACCAATATCAGGCGGTAAATGTGCTGGTTTCCGATCTGATCGTGTACCTTGCGCTGGTTAAAAAAAGTTTTTATTTTCAAGGATGGCTACACCTAAATTCCTGCAACACTCCAATAACTTTCACCAGGAGCTGAAAAGGAGAGTGCAACAGTATTTCGAAGAAAACAATCAATCCCAAACCGGCAATTTCAGTCTGTACTTTAAGGCTGGCCTGTTTTTCAGTCTGTACATAGCCCTGTATGTACACCTGGTATTTTTTACCCCGGCAGCCTGGATCGCGGTGTTGGAATGTGTGATGCTGGGTGGCATCACCGCCGCCATTGGTTTTAATATCATGCACGATGGAGGTCACGGAAGTTTCAGCAACAGCAAAGTCATGAATAAAATTGCAGCTGCCTCTGCAAACTTCGCGGGCGTGAGTTACATTCTCTGGAGCATGAAACACAATATCATTCACCATACCTATACGAATATCGACGGGGTGGATGATGATATTGAAATCAAACCTTACCTGCGCATGTGCGCTTCCCAGAAGCGGCATAAAATTCACCGCTTCCAGCACTACTATGTTTGGTTCCTCTATTCGCTGCTGCATATCTTTTGGGTTCTGTTATTCGATTACCAGAAGTATTTTTCCGGAAAAATCGGCACCATCCCCATCAAGAAAATGAGCCCGGGTGAACATATTGCGTTCTGGACCGCTAAAATCGGCTATGCCCTTTTCTTCGTTGTTATTCCCATCTATGTAGTTGGCTTTACCGCCTGGCTGATCGGTTTCCTCACCGCCAGCCTGGTAACCGGCTTCATCATCAGTGTGGTATTCCAGCTGGCACACACGGTAGAGGAAACTGAATTTCCGATGCCGGATGGCGACAGCAACCGCATTGAGAACGAGTGGGCGATCCACCAGGTACAAACCACGGCCAATTTCGCCACCCGCAACAAGCTGATTTCATGGCTGGTGGGCGGTCTGAACTTCCAGATAGAGCACCACCTGTTCCCGAAGATTTCGCACGTACATTACCCGGCCATCAGCAAGATTATCAAGCAAACCTGCCAGGATTTCAATATCAAATACATAGAATTTCCCCGGATGCGTTCAGCCATTGCTTCACACACTTCGCTGCTGCGGCGGATGGGACGCGTTGCCTGATAAACTTTACCATCGATTTTAATAGCCCCTGTCATCGCAGGGGTTATTTGTTTTATATTACAGGTAAAATCCACTGAAATGAACGCCCAGCACGAACAAACCCTCACCACCTGGCACGAGAAACACAAAGAAACCCTCACCTTTCCCGACCGGGTTGCCGACAGTATCGCTCTGGGCATGGGTTCCTGGAAATTCATCATCTGGCAAACTGTTATCGTGCTGATCTGGATGGGCCTCAACACGATTGCCTATGTCCGCCACTGGGACCCCTACCCCTTTATCCTGCTCAATCTCGTCTTTTCCACCCAGGCCGCTTATGCAGCCCCGCTGATCCTGATGTCGCAGAACCGGCAGGCCGCCCGCGACCGTATCCAGGCGCTGGAAGACTATATCACCAATATTGAAGCCAAGCAGGAAATAGAAGCCCTGCAGCTCCAGCTCAGTAAAATAGAAACCGAAAAACTCGATAAAATTATTCAGCAACTGCAGGAAATCCGCCAAACCCGCTAACTACGGCCGCTGTACATCGCCCGGATTTTTTTACATTTGCCGACCTCAACCCTGTAACATGACGGAAGACAAGAGCCTGAATTTTATTGAAGAAATTATAGAAGAAGACCTCCGCACCGGAAAATACTCGTCTATCCTTACCCGTTTCCCACCAGAACCAAACGGATACCTGCATATCGGGCATGCCAAGAGCATCTGCCTCAATTTCGGACTGGGGATGAAATACGGCGGAAAAACCAATCTCCGTTTTGATGACACCAACCCCACCAAAGAAGAAACGGAATATGTAGACAGCATCAAGGAAGACGTTCGCTGGCTGGGATTTGAATGGGCAGCTGAATTATATGCGAGCGATTACTTCGGACAACTGTATGCATACGCCGTTCAGCTGATTGAGCAGGGCTGCGCCTATGTGGACGATTCCACTTCAGAGGAAATTGCCGCCCAGAAAGGCACCCCCTCCCAGCCCGGCACCCACAGCCCCTTCCGCAACCGCAGCATCGAAGAGAACCTGCAACTGTTCGCGGATATGAAAGCAGGGAAATATAAAGACGGCGAAAAAGTGCTGCGCGCGAAAATTGATATGGCCTCGCCCAACATGCATATGCGCGACCCGATACTTTACCGCATCAAGCACGCACATCACCACCGTACAGGAGATGCCTGGTGTATTTACCCCATGTACGATTTCGCGCATGGACAAAGCGACAGTATTGAAAAAATAACCCACAGCATCTGTACGCTGGAGTTTGTTCCCCACCGGGAGCTCTACGACTGGCTGATCGAAAAACTGGGCATTTTCCCTTCCCGCCAGTATGAATTCGCACGGCTGAACATGACCTATACGGTGATGAGTAAACGCAAACTGCTGCAACTGGTAGAGGAAAAACATGTAAGCGGCTGGGACGACCCCCGGATGCCCACGATCAGTGGCATGCGCCGGCGTGGTTTTACACCCGAAAGCATCCGGCATTTCTGTGATAAAATCGGGGTGGCAAAACGGGAAAACCTGATCGACTTCAGCCTGCTGGAATTCTGTGTGCGGGAAGACCTCAATAAAAAAGCCCTGCGGGCAATGGCAGTGCTGGATCCTGTTAAACTGGTCATCACCAACTACCCGGAAGGAAGCACCGAGGAACTGGTGACAGAAAATGGCCCGGATGAAAGTTTCGGCTCCCGCACCGTTCCCTTCAACCGTACTTTATGGATTGAACGGGAAGACTTCATGGAAGTGCCTGCCAAAAAATATTTCCGCCTCTACCCCGGGTCGAAAGTGCGCCTGAAAAGCGCGTACATTGTGGAGTGCACCGGTTGTGAAAAAGACGCGGATGGAAATATCAGGGAAATTCACTGTGTGTATATCCCTGAAAGCCGCAGCAGCCACGATACCAGCGGCATTACGGTAAAAGCCACCATTCACTGGGTGAGCGCAGCGCATGCGGTTGCAGCTGAAATCAGGTTATACGACCGGTTGTTGAAAGTGGAAAATCCCGCAGAAGAACCAGGCGATTTCAAAGACCACCTGAACCCTGATTCTCTGCAGATCATCCAGCCTGCCTATCTCGAACCCTCTCTTCTGTCTGCCCGAACGGGTACAGCTTACCAGTTTCTCCGTAAAGGATATTTCTGCCTGGATAAAGACAGCAGGGATGGCCTCCTCGTATTCAACCGCACAGCTACCCTGAAGGATGCCTGGGCGAAGGAAACTAAAAAGCAGGGATAATGGAATTTTGAATTTTGAATTTTAAATTTTGAATTTTGAATTTTGAATTCTTACTAAGCTTAAGTTCTTAAGAAGATAACAAAGTAAAACGGCTGTCCTCGCGGACAGCCGTTTTACTGTTAAATAAGAAATTTATTTCTTCAAGTACATCACTTCCTTCACCAGCTTCACGGTGCGGGACACATCGGGCAGGTAAGCAGCCACCAGGTTAGGGGCATAATGCATCGGTGCATCGGCGGAGGTGATCCGGCGAACTGGCGCATCCAGGTAATCGAATCCTTCTTTCTGAATACGGTAGGCAATTTCTGAGGAAACAGAAGCAAACGGCCACTGTTCTTCTACAATCACCAGGCGGTTGGTTTTCTTCACACTCTCGAGGATCGTTACCCAGTCAAGCGGACGAATAGTAGCCACATCAATCACTTCAGCTTCAATACCTTCTTTGGCCAGTTCCTCGGCAGCCCCCAGGGCTACTTTCATCATTTTATTGAAAGAAACAATGGTTACGTCTTTACCGGGACGCTTGATAAAGCATTTTCCGATGGGCAGCAGGTATTCCTCCTCCGGCACCTCTCCCTTATCGCCATACATCACTTCACTCTCCATGAACATCACCGGATCATCATCCCGGATGGCGCTTTTCAGCAGCCCCTTGGCATCGTAAGGATTACTTACCGAGATAACTTTCAGTCCGGGTATATTGGCATACATGGACTCAAAAGCGGTAGAATGCTGGGCGCCCAGCTGACCAGCGCTGCCGTTGGGTCCGCGGAAAACAATCGGGCAACCCACCTGGCCTCCGCTCATGGCCAGCATTTTACTGGCCGTGTTCAAAATCTGGTCCAGGGGTAGTACGGCGAAGTTCCAGGTCATGAATTCAACAATGGGGCGTAAACCATTCTGTGCCGCACCCACCGCGATGGCAGCAAAGCCCAGTTCTGCGATAGGGGTATCAATCACCCGCCTGGCTCCGAATTCATCCAGCATCCCCTGGCTCACTTTATAGGCCCCGTTGTATTCGGCCACTTCCTCTCCCATCAAAAACACCCGGTCATCTCTTCTCATTTCCTCCTGCATGGCTTCACGGAGGGCTTCACGGAATGCTATTTGTCGCATGTTTGGCAGTTATAATTTTTTTCGTGTAGAACAGGTTCCTTTAAAGGAACGCAAATTTATCCCATCAGGCCCGAAAAATCAAATTGAAACCCATTTTTATACCGGCATCGTGTGCACAAAAAAGGCTGTATCCATCAGTATTTGATGACCTGACAGGCTGCCATACCCACCGGATGGCGGAATCGACAGTGCAGGTATACTTCAGATACAGCCCTTCCGGTTAAAAAATGTTACTGAATGGTTAGGTTACCCGGGATCAGCAGGTTCCGGCCGGTTTGCACGGTCAGACTGGCCCCTGCAGAAATTGTCTGAGACACATTCAGAATACAGTTACCACCATCTGCATGATCAATAATAATGGATTGGCCGGCCGGCAGCGGGTTAGGCGGAACCGTGTTGCTGGCCCAGTTGGAGGCTACATTCCAGTTCCCGTTGCCTGTGAAGGTATATACGGTGGCCAGCGGGGTGGCCGTGAAAATACATCCCGTGGTGGTACTGGCATTAAAGTTCAGTCCCCAGTTGGATAGAGAACCACCGTCCTGGTTGGCACCATCCGTTATGGAAAGTGTCCAGGTACCTGCACTGCTGATGCCATTGAAGGCCGACAGCGCATTGATGGGACGCACCGTCTGACCGCCGGTGGGCGGACAGGCAAAGGCAGTGGAAGCAGCCTGGTCATCAAAATTCATGTCAAAATTTTCCCAGCCACCATCGCAAACCGTTCCGGCCAATGTAACCGTTACATTGTTAGGACCGCGCAGCCGGAAAGTAAGATCACCCACCCAGGAATGGGTGCCCTGCAGGTTGATCACATTCACATCAGTGATTGTGACTGCTGCATCTGCCGGAATGGTAATCACCGAGTTCACAGTAGGGGTACCCACGGAAGAGATGGTTTTAGGAACATCGGCGCTGGTTTTACAGCTGTTGAGTCCGGTTTTAAATACATTGGCGGATCCAGGGGCAGACAGAGCACCACACCCACCCAGTGTTCTCACCCTCCAGTAGTAGATGGTGTTTTCAGATAAGGAACTGATAAGGGTATAAGGCAAAGCCGTGATGCCGCTGATGGTTTGTAAAACCGGGGAGAAATTACTGTTGGTAGCGATTTCCAGGGTATAACTGGTGGAGCCGGCCACCACACTCCAGTTAAAGCTGGGTAAAACGCCCACACCGGTTGCCGCATTGGCGGGCAGGGTGAGAGATGAAGGAGGCGTGGCGGTTGCTGCCACTACAAACTGAATATCCCTGGTTTGGGTAACTGCCCCTGCTATCCCTGTAACCCGCACGGTGTAGGTTCCGGGAGCCAGTCCAGAAACATTGTTGAGGGTTACCGTTGTACTGTTGCCGGGAGCCAGGCTGGTACTGCCGAAACTCACCGTTGTACCCGGAGGGTTCAGGCTGGCAGTAAGGTTGATGCTGGTGGCAAAGCCGCCCAGAGCGCCGGTTTTGAGCGTAGTGGATGCACTGTTGCCCGAGCAGATCAGCACAGGAACCGGGCTATTAAATACAAAAGTGGCAGTGGGGGAATTCTGGATACGGAAATTGCTGTTGGACATGTCATAGAAAACATTGCCAACGGCCATTACCCGGATACGTGCATTGGTAGTGAGATTAGCCGGCACCTGTATTTCTTCCGAACCATCATTAGGCGTACTGTTCAGCAGTGTATTGGGGAAAGTATTCCCTCCGTCAGTAGACAATTGGATCATGACGTTTGCGCAATTTACCGGTGCCCCGGACGTTCCGGCCGGATCCCAGGTGATGGTACGGAATTCATTGACATTCCAGATAATACCCGACGCTGAAGGAAATGTCAGGAGAAAAGGCCCGGAATTCCCATCCACGGTCAGCTGGTTTTCATCAAAGCAAACACCCCCGCCCCCTGCGCGGTTATCCCTTACCGTGAGTCTGAATTTCATATTGCGTCCGTACGATGGCAGGCGTTCACCAATCGTTGTTGTATTGTTGATCACGTTTGACAGCCTTGGAAAAAACCGGGTACCCGTCGTTACCGGCTGAAAGGAACGGAAAAGCGGGGCATTCCCGGAAGGCGCGGTAGAGGCGCCATTCGGTCCGCCCACATCTACCTGCTCCCAGCTGTAGGTAAGGGCATTGGCGGCATCATTGGCATCAGTGGCTGTACCGGTTAAAATAAAAGGGGTTGATTTTGGAATCACATAATCGGCACCCGCGTTTACCACCGGCGGTGTATTGCCAGTGTTTGTTTTTACTGCGCAGCTGTTACCACCACCATTGATGGCAAAAGTGGATATGGCATCAAAACTCACGGCATGAAACTGGGGATCGCTGTTATTCTGCAGGTTATCCGAATCGCATACCCCCGCATAACACATGATCGTGGATCCGCTGCCGGGTTCAGCATTCTGATCGGAGGAAGTACTGCCGCAGGCGCTTCCGTTGTTAAAAGCATGGTCAGCCCCGAACTGGTGCCCCATTTCATGTGCAACAAAATCGATGTCGTAGGCATCTCCCACCGGAACAGGCGAACCGGTAACACCCCGGGCTTTATTGCCTGCGAGGCATACACAACCCAGCTGCGCAATACCTCCTGCACCGGTGCTGAAGGTATGGCCGATATCATAATTGGCCGAACCAATACGGGAATCAATCTGTGTCTGGCTCTGGCCTAACAATGTTGGTCCGTCATCATTGGCAGTAAAGGGGTCAGTGGAAGGATTGCCAAACAATACCAACGTATCATTCGGGATCAGTACCAGCCGGATAGACAGTTCCTTTTCATACACTCCATTCACCCGGTTAACCGAGGTTACTACTTTAGCGAGTATCTGGGCACGGGTAGGAGAAGCGAGGCCGGTGGCTGCCACGGCATATTCGCCTGTACAGGCTACCGCGAGGCGGTAGGTACGGAGTTGGGTACCCACACACTGACTGGCCTGTACATTATCCGGCAGAACGCTTCCGCCGTTTGCTTTTACCTTGCTTTTTACAGGAGGCAGTTCCCGGAGCCAGTCTTTTTTTTTGTAATCAGCTTTATAATACGACATGCAGGCGGTCATGGAACGTTCGGCATAGGGATCTATCATAACCGTACCCGATACCGGCGACAGAATCATAGCCTGGAACCCGTACTCATTCCAGTCAATTTTAATAGTGGCGGTGGGGTCATCCACCCCCTGACCGGTATACGAGCGGATAGCCGGATAAGCGGCAGCCAGTTCGGGGGCCATCGCGGAGCTCTCCCATATCCGGAAGCGCTGGTTACTGCCATCGGGCATTGGAAGGATCATTTCCGGGGCCATCTCTCTTTGCTGCTCACCGGGTAATTGCCTGAGAAACGCTGACAAGGCCGCCGTATCAAGCTGCAGTGACCGGATTTTATCGGGAACAATCAGTCTTTTTTGTCCTGCCTGGCGAAGGGTAGCTTCGGGCACATCGCGGAAAACAGGCTGCTGGGCTGCAGCGGAAAAATGGAGTAACTGGAAAGTGATCAGCAACGCCATGCCAGACACATACCTCTTCATTCGGAGAAATTTAGATCTGAAATTTTAAAGGCCGTAAATGTAACAAAAATCGGGCAACAAATGAAGGGAGTCGGCTATTAACGGGCGGGTAACAAATGGGGATTGGATAATGGATAGTTGATAATGGATAATGGATAATTAGCCCCGGAGGGGCGGAATATTATTGCATCGGGCGGAGCCTGATGTTATAAATGAGCAACAATGAACTTAATAGCCCCGGAGGGGCGAAATACTATTGCATCGGGCGAAGCCCCATGTAATAAATAAGAGAATGGATAATTGTAAAGAAACAGGCGCTGATGGGGAAGCGCATGCGCGGCACTTTAATGCTTCGGCAGCACATAGGCCTGCACATCCTCCATCGTGATGGATTTGCCCGACAAAATCACGAGCCGTTCCACCACATTTCGGAGTTCACGGATATTACCCGTCCAGTTATAATTGACCAGCAGGCTGGTGGCTTCCTTATCAATCACTTTCCTTGGCTGTCCGTATTCGGCGGCGATTTTATCAAGATAAAAATCCACCAGCGCAGGAATATCCTCCCTGCGTTCATTCAGGGAAGGCACATGCACGATGATCACACCCAGGCGGTGATAGAGATCGAGCCGGAAATTTTTGGCTTCCACTTCCTTCAGCAAATCTTTGTTGGTGGCCGCCACCACCCGTACGTCTACATTTATATCTTTATCGGCCCCTACCCTTGTAATTTTCCCTTCCTGCAATGCCCGGAGAACTTTGGCCTGCGCGGGCAGACTCATATCCCCGATTTCATCCAGGAACAGGGTACCGCCATTGGCCTGTTCAAATTTACCGATGCGCTGTTTGATCGCCGAAGTGAAGGATCCCTTTTCATGACCGAACAGTTCACTTTCTATGAGCTCACCGGGAATGGCTGCACAATTCACCTCCACGAAAGGATGACTGCTGCGGTTGCTTTTTTCATGAATCCAGCGGGCCACCAGTTCCTTCCCCACCCCGTTATCACCTGTAATCAGTACGCGGGCATCGGTAGGGGCCACTTTTTCAATCGTATCCTTGATTTTCCGGATACCCGGACTGGAGCCCACCATCTCCTGTACCCGGCTCACCTTACGCTTCAGTACCTTGGTTTCGGTCACCAGCGTTTGCCGGTCGAGGGCATTGCGCAGGGTGATGAGCAACCGGTTGAGATCCGGTGGTTTGCTGATATAATCAAAGGCGCCCTTTTTAACTGCTTCCACCGCGGTTTCAATGTTACCATGTCCGCTGATGACAATAACAGGTACATCAGCATTGATCTCGCGGGCTTTTTCCAGGAATTCGATACCATCCATTTTCGGCATCTTGATATCGCAGAGCACCACATCATAGGTGGTCTGGGAGAATCGTTTCAGCCCTTCTTCCCCGTCAGCGGCTTCATCAATTTTATATCCCTCATAACTGAGGATCTCACCCAGTGTTTTCCGGATGGCTTTTTCATCATCAATGATCAGAATTGTTGCCATAAGTTGTGGTAACGGTCCGCAGGGAGCGTTGATTCAAATGTAGGAATTTATGCAGAGAGAACCGGGGGGAACTGCGCAAAGGAAAGAGGAATACTCAGGCCTGCTGCTTATTCCTCATTTTGAGGTCGGGAAAGATGGCTGCCAGCAACATGAGGACGGTACAGATCAGCATGAGGTAAATGCCGGCTTTTTTTTCGGGGCAATAAGCGTTGTAGCAGGAAGTAAAAAGGATATAGGTTTTGATGGCGTATCCCAGGGCGATGGCACACAGAAAAAGATTCACGCGCTTGGCCCATACTTTGGGAAGGTACATCAGTATGAAGCCGGCAATGGCGGTAAATGACAGGAATTTGCCAGGCCGTCCATACTCATTTTTATAAGAGTAAAAGCCCGTAAAGGTTTCACGGATGTCGGCATAATAGGCCCAGGGCATGAAACAAGCCACCAGCAGCAGCACACAGGCAACCAGCCCTATCCATTGTATCGTACGTGGAAACATATTTTTACAAAACTCCCCCTCCGGTTGGGAGAGGGAGTGTAGAGGTCCCGAGCAGATTCGAACTGCTGTACGAGCTTTTGCAGAGCTCTGCCTAGCCCCTCGGCCACAGGACCCATTAAGCTTCGGCCTATAATACGTCTAAACCGTTGCTTTATTTCAGGGCTGCGCAAAAATAGGGGAATTTTTGTTTGCGTCAACTGATATTTAGTTTTGTTTATAGTATGTTACCCGCACCTGCCTTCCCCGGTATGCCTGCCCCATACCCTGCTGCTTAAACCATTTAAAACGGTAACTTACAGCCCTCAAAAACAATCCTTTCCGATCACATGCAGCTTCCTTTTCACAAATACCATGGTACAGGCAACGATTTTATTATCCTTGATAACATGCAGCAGTCAGTGCCTGTCCTCAGCACCCAGCAGATCCGGCGCCTCTGCCACCGGCATTTCGGCATCGGCGCTGATGGACTGATGCTGCTGAACAAAAAAGCCGGGTACGATTTTGAAATGATATATTTCAATGCCGATGGCCAGGAAAGTACCCTATGCGGTAACGGCGGCCGCTGCCTGGTAATGTTCGCCAGCCATTGCGGAATACTGAAAAGCACCTACCGCTTTATGGCCATCGACGGAGAACACGAAGCGGAAATTGATGATCATGGCATAGTAAGCCTGAAAATGCAGGATGTGAACGAGGTTACTTACCATAACGGTTATGCGATTCTGAATACGGGCTCACCCCATTTTGTGAAATTTGTAACCGATGTTGAAAATGTGGATGTGGTGGAAACCGGGCGCGATATCCGGTACAGTGAGCCCTTCGCCGCTGAAGGCATCAATGTAAACTTCGTGGAAACCCGCAGTGAAGACAGCATCTTCGTACGCACCTACGAACGGGGTGTGGAAGATGAAACCCTGAGCTGCGGTACCGGGGTTACAGCTGCCGCCCTGTTGTCGGCACACAACGAATGCGGTTTCAATACGGTGGAAGTGAAAACACCCGGGGGCACCCTCAGTGTGGAATACAATAAAACCGATGACAGCCATTTTGAAGACATCTGGCTGTGCGGACCGGCAACATTCGTTTTTAAAGGAACCACCAACCTCTGATCCCTAACAACGGGAATACGGACAACACCAGCAGCCATGATTCAGTATTTCAAAAATGTGGAGTTCAAAACGGTCGCGATCGACCGGCCCGAAGAAGGCGCCTGGGTAAATGTACTGCCTCCCCTGAAACAGGAAGAATTCACCGAACTCAGCCGTACGCTGGATATTCCATTCGACTTCCTCACCGACTCACTGGATATTGACGAACGCAGCCGCTTTGAAATTGAAGACAATGTAAAACTCATCGTTATTAAAACCCCTACGGAAAATAATTCCTTTAATGAAAGCGATGCCTACTATATTACCATACCGATCTGTATCATCCTTACCCATAACCAGATCGTTACCGTCAACTCATTTGAAAACGAGGCTATCAAGAAATTCCTGAATACTTTTCAGAACCGCAGCCCGGATAAAAAGAGCATGATGGTGCTGAAAATATTTGAAAAGGTGGTGACCAATTTCCAGGAATACCTGAAAGAAATCAACCAGCGCCGGAATCTCCTGGAACAAAAACTCTATGATGCCAACCGGAACGCCGAATTGCTGGAACTGGTGAGAATTCAGAAAAGCCTGGTATACTTTGTTACTGCCTTACGCAGCAACGAGCTGCTGATGATGAAACTTTCCCGTACCAATTTCCTGCAACTGAATGAGGAAGAAACTGAATTCCTGGAAGACCTGATCGTAGAAACCAGCCAGGCGCTGGAAATGGCCAACACCTACACCAATATCCTCAGCAGCACCCTGGATGCATTTGCCAGCATCATTTCGAACAACCTCAATAATGTGCTGAAACGACTCACCTCCATTACCATTGTGCTGTCGCTGCCTGCCCTGGTTACCAGCATTTACGGGATGAACGTACCCATACCGGGCCAGAACCTCCCCCACTCATTTTATGTACCCATCATCATTTCCCTCATCCTGTCGGTACTGATCAGTGCCTTCTTTATGAAAAAGAAATTGTTTTAACAGCGGGCTCAGCATGATCACCCTTCAAAGAATCCAGCTATGATAACCATACGAGTTTACGGAATCCTGGTGAATGACCAGCAAGAGGTGCTGGTGAGCGATGAATACATCCGGGGAAACTATTACACGAAATTTCCAGGTGGCGGACTTGAAGTAGGCGAAGGCACCCGCGACTGCCTGAAACGCGAGTTCATGGAAGAAATGCAGCTGCAGGTGGAAGTGGGCGATCATATCTATACCACCGATTTCTACCAGCAGAGCGCTTTCAACCAGGCCCACCAGATTCTCTCCATTTACTACTATGCCCGGGCACTCGAACCCATCCGGGTGCCACTGAAAACCACGCCTTTTGATTTTGATGAACAGCAACTGGCCCTGTACGCCGAAACCCGGCAGATAGAGACCTTCCGCTTTATCAACCGGGAGCAGTTCAGCCCGGAGGCCCTTTCATTACCGATTGATAAAATCGCGGCCGGCCTGGTTAAGCAACAGCTTGGCTGGTAATGGAAGCCCCGCAAAGCATCTGTTCAGGGAAATAAAAAAAGCCACCCAAAGGCGGCTTTGTTATTTCAGGGTGGTTCTGTCAGATTTTTTCGCAGTAGATACGCTGCATATCTTTCGCGTTGATCCGGATGACAAATTTGTCGAGGCCCATTTTCTTCGCGGCCTTTTCAAAAAATTTCTTCTTACCGGTCATCACATCGATATTATAAAATAACCGCTCCAGGGTAAGCGTACGCCCTACCTTTTCATGCTTAATCACTTTAAATCCTTCTTTTTCCACCAGCTTCGATAAGCTGTCTTTGGTGAAGAAATAAATATGCCCGCCGCATCGCACACTTCTTTCACGATGTTTGAGCAGTTTGAAAAAGAAAGAATCATATGTAGGTGTTTCCAGGATCAGCTTACCGCCTTTCGTCAGTACCCGCCGGGCTTTTGCAACAAATGCGGATGGATCGGGCACATGCTCAATCACATGGGTAGCCACTACCACATCCACACTGTTATCATCAATCTTTGTGTGGTCATCGAAGTACTCGCGGAGTACCGGTACCCCGATTTTTTCTGAATAATACGCCGGCAGCAGCAAGGGTTCAATGCCCAGTACTTTCCATCCTTTCTTTTTGGCCTCATTGAGGAAGATGCCGGCATAAGAACCGATTTCCATGAACAAACCTTTATTGGGTTTATCTACGAAATCAATGATCCGGTTATAATCTTTCAGCTGCAGAAACTGCTTCCGCATATACTGGTGCTTCTCCGGGGTAAAATCCTTGAGCGCTTCCTCAAAAGCCGCTTCATGGGTGCCACCGGAAAGTTTGTTGTATACCTCTTCCACCCCCGTGACATTATCGGTTTGCGGATTGGCGTACATCAGGCCGCACACATTGCATTTTACCACCCGGTGCTTCTGGGCCTTGCCCGCCGGAAAAACCTCGGTGTAGTCATCCGCCCCGCAAACATTACAAACAACATTTTTATACTGCATAATGATGATTTTGTGCTGAATACCCGGTTAAGTACCTGATATAAAGAACATTATTAAAAATCCCCTGTGAAAATAGGAAATATTACGGCACAGATTTAACGAAGGCAAGGGTGATTTATTATACTGGTGCAGATATTCAATCAATTGCAGGTTATCCTCGCCGGCTTTGTTTTACAACATAAGCACGTTGCTCAACTTCTGCTCAACAGGTTTTTAAAAAAGAAAAAACTATCAGCCCATAAGCCGGATTCTGTATTCCGCGAACGGAATGGCTATCATTTATCTGGCCGGCGCATTACTGCGCTGATCTTGCTGCCTACCCTTCCCGCCAACCAGGGGTTGCAGACGGGCCGTATGCCGTCCGGCCATTGCTGACCGGCCAGGCGGGATTTACGTGGCATTACAGCACACAAGGTTTACCCATTACCCCGGTTACCCGCGGTAATCGTGAGCCCTTACCTCACGTTTTCACCCTTACCTGCTGCAGTACAGCAGGCGGTCATTTTCTGTGGCACTTTCTGTCACCCCGTTACCGGGGGCCCGGCCGTTAACCGGTGTGTTGCCCTTTGCTGTCCGGACTTTCCTCCTGCCGTTTTGAACGGCAAGCGATAGCCGGGCTGATAGAACCGTAAAATTAGTGGAAATAAAGAGGCCGGCCACCGATCAGTTAATGATATAGGCTCCTTTCTTATTGATCATTACCAGGGGAAGTTCTTTCTTCTCTTCAAAATGATCATAGGCAGCTTTGAGGGTAATGGCAAACTGCTGGAGAAACTGGTTCTCCTTGGTTGCTTCTGCTAGGTATTCGAATGAACGCTTCACCTTATAGTTCACAGGAAAAACATGCACCGGAATAAAATCCTGTCCCTGCTCCCGTGCGTTGGCGGCCAGCACATACAATTCTTCGATGGGCTGATCATTGACAGCGATACAGCCGGTTGATACACAGCCTCCGTGAATATAGATATCACCCCCCGGGCGGCGTGCATCACTCAGAACCCGGTCAGAAGCATTGGGATAATTGAGCCCGAGTGCCAGGTGGTAATTGCTGTTGGCATTGAACTCATTGATATAATAAAATCCTTCGGGTGTCTGGTAATCACCTTCCATCCGTTTGGGCCCGAGTGTACCACTCTGCATGCACATGCGGTAGGTCTTAAAATACTGGAAATGCCCGGCTGGTTCGTTCTTTACCCATACTTCCACCTGGCGGTCGTATTTAAAACTGCGGATATACAGCTGCCGGGGTGGCCAGGCCAGTTTCCTGCTTTCAAACTGTTTGCGGAGGGAATCTTCCACTTTCGAAAACACATTCACCGCTTTCCCGCTTCCGGATTTAATGCTCACATACGAATTCTGGGCCTGCAGCAGCGGCAGACAGCAGAATAATACAAGAACCGTAATGGCGGGTTTCAGTAATTGCTTCATATATCCAACATCGGCGGGTTGATACAGGCTACGGAAACCGGTTATTCAACCGGCGAACAGCACAAATATAAAATGAAAAAGCCGTTCATGCCATCAGGCAAAGGGCTTCACACCCTTTCTCATTGATTTTTAACAACCTGTATTGATTACAGGTTGCCACGGGCGGCCTGTTCCCGCTCCAGCGACTCAAACAAGGCTTTGAAATTACCTTTACCGAAACTTTTGGCTCCCTTCCGCTGAATAATCTCAAAGAAAAGCGTGGGACGGTCTTCCACCGGTTTGGTGAAGATCTGCAGCAGGTAACCCTCATCATCCCTGTCTACCAGAATACCCAGTTCCCGCAGCGGCGCCAGGTCTTCATCAATGGTGCCCACCCGGTCAAGCAGTTCATCATAATAACTGCCGGGTACCTGCAGGAATTCAACGCCCCGGTCGCGGAGGGCCGTCACCGTTTTCACAATATCATGGGTTGCCAGCGCCACATGCTGCACCCCTTCGCCGTGGTAAAACTCCAGGTATTCCTCCACCTGGCTTTTCTTCTTGCCTTCAGCGGGTTCATTGATCGGAAATTTAACATACCCGTTGCCGTTACTCATCACTTTACTCATCAGGGCTGAGTATTCGGTGGAAATATCCTTATCGTCAAAGCTGAGAATATTCCGGAAGCCCATCACCTCCTCATAAAATTTCACCCAGGGATTCATCTGGTTCCAGCCCACATTGCCCACGCAGTGATCCACGTACAGCAAGCCAGTTTCTGTGGGATTGTAATGGCTGTTCCAGGCACGGTATCCGGGCATGAAAGGACCCTGGTAATTGTTTCGTTCAATAAACAGGTGTACGGTATCTCCATAGGTATGAATGCCGCTCATCACCACTTCACCATGTTCATCTTTCAGCGTGCGCGGTTCCATACAGGAACGGCCGCCGCGGGCAGTGGTTTCTTTCCAGGCGGCAGCGGCATCATCCACCCGCAGGGCCAGCACTTTCACCCCATCTCCATGCTGGTAGATATGATCAGCGATGGGATTGCCGGGATGAAGCGGTGTGGTGAGTACCAGGGTGAGTTTATTTTGCCGGATGGCATAACTGGCGCGGTCTTTCATACCGGTTTCAGGTCCGGCATAAGCCAGGCTCTGAAAACCAAAGGCAGTTTTATAAAAATGAGCCGCCTGCTTGGCGTTGCCCACATAAAATTCAACATAATCGGTGCCCTGCAGTGGCAGAAAATCGGCCTGAACAGCCGGTGCGGCAGCAGCTTGTGCGGTAATGGTATCCATACGAAATGTTTTAAACGTGAATGAAGCAACAGGAAAATGCAGGGCCTGAAAAGGCAGATCATCAGCGGGCATCCATCGCCAACGCGAGCATGAGCAGGGTGTACTGGGCCCTGCGGTCGGGAAAAATTTTATGGGGATAATCAGGCTGCATCGTTCCAACAAAAGTACGCTCATTTTTGAATTATGCAACCGGCTTGTGCCGCTGCTGCCGGTCAGTTATCTTTACAACATGAAAAAAACAGGCATCCTCGGCGGCGGCCAGCTGGGCCGCATGCTGCTGCAGGCTGCGGCCAATTACCCGGTGGTCACCCATGTACTGGAAAACGATCCCCAATGCCCGGCTGCCCATCTTTGCCACCATTTCACTTTGGGAGACATCACCGCCTATGAGGATGTGTACAATTTTGGGAAAGGACTGGATGCCCTGACGATTGAAATTGAACGGGTCAATACCGATGCCCTGGAACAACTGGAAAAAGAAGGGGTGGACATTTATCCCCGGCCTTCGGTCATCCGGCTGCTGAAAAATAAAATCCGGCAGAAAGAATTTTACAAAAACCACCAATTACCCACCAGTGATTTTGTAGTCACCCGCCAAACCCGCGATCTGGAAGCACAGCTTGCATTCCTGCCAGCCGTGCATAAACTGGCCGAAGGAGGGTATGATGGCCGGGGTGTACAGCTGATCAAAGATGTAAAAGATATTGCCCTGGGTTTTAACGAACCCGCCCTGCTGGAAAAAATGGTACCCATACACCAGGAGATCGCCCTGCAGGTAGCCGTGAACAAAGCTGGTGAAATGGCGTTGTATCCCCCGGTTGATATGGTATTCGATCCTGACCTGAACCTGTTGAATTACCAGATCAGCCCGGCCGCACTGCCCGAAAAAACCGCCTGGAGGATTGAAGCCATTGCCGTCGCCCTGGTAAAAGCCCTCCGGAGCCCGGGACTGTTCGCAGTGGAATTATTTGTAGACAAAGCGGGGGAAGTATATGTAAATGAAACCGCTCCCCGGGTACATAACAGCGGGCATCACACCATAGAAGCCAATTACTCTTCGCAGTTTGATATGCTGTGGAGAATTATGCTGAACTATCCGCTGGGCAACCCGTCACCCATTCTGCCGGCAGCCATCGTAAACCTGCTGGGCGCAGACGGACACAGCGGACCCGTGCTGTACGAGGGAATAGAAAACGTATTGCAGATTCCCAATGCCTTTGTACACATCTATGGGAAAGCCCAAACGAAGCCGGGCAGAAAAATGGGGCATGTAACCGTACTCAGCAACGAACGACAGGAACTGATTCACCAGGTGAACCGCATCAAACAGCACCTGAAAGTGGTGAGCCAGCCTGCCTGACCGCTGCTCAATTAAATAACGGTATTTGACCGGAAAGGCGGAAATTTGCGGAATGCGCTACCCACTTTCCAAAACTACTCTTTCCAGCATGTTACATTATTTTACGCTGGCCGGATTTTGCTGCATGATCCTGCTCTCAGGCTGTGGCTCCAAAGAAAAAAAAGCCACCCCTGCCGCCGCGCCCAAACCGCCTTCCAGGGCGGATGGATGGATTGTAAGCGCATCGGCCCTCAGCAACCAGCTGGAAGTGCCGGGCAGCCTGGCTCCCTATGAAGAAACGGCCATCCAGCCTGAAATCGCTGGCAGGGTTACGGGTATTTATTTCCAGGAAGGCGGCCCCGTAAACCAGGGCGCCGTGATGGTGAAACTGTATGATGAAGACCTGCAGGCACAACTGAAAAAGCTGCAGGTGCAACTGGCCATCGCCCGGAAAACGGAAGAAAGGCAGGCCGCTCTGCTGAAGATCAATGGGATCAGCCAGCAGGATTACGACCTCAGCCTGCTGAGCGTGCGCAACCTGGAAGCGGATATCCAGATATTGCAGACCAGCATTTCGAAAACCAGCATCCGTGCACCTTTTACGGGTTACGCGGGCCTGCGGAACATCAGCCTGGGCGCCATGATCAACCCGCAAACCAATATCACCACGCTGCGCCAGCTCAACCCGCTCAAATTAAGTTTTACCGTTCCTGAACGCTACAGTGAAAAAGTGCATACCGGTACCCGGGTACAGTTTTTAGTAGATGGTACCCCGGAAACTTTCCAGGCCAGGGTGATCGCCACCGAAAACCTGATTGCTTCAGAAACACGTAGCCTGCTGGTAAAAGCATTGGTTGATCAACGCCACCCCAACCTGGCAGCCGGTGGTTTTGCCCGGGTTCAATTCACCCTCAACAACAATGAGGCTGCCCTGATGATTCCCACACAGGCCATTATTCCCCAGGCCCGGGGCAAAAAGGTGATGGCGGTGCGAAACGGCATTGCCACCCTGGAAGCGGTAACCACCGGCGTGCGGGATACCTCCATGGTGGAAATCACCAGCGGACTGAAATCCGGAGACACTATCCTGGTATCCGGATTATTGACCACCCGGCCGGGCAGCCAGGTAAAACTCAGCTCCGTGAAAAATGGCCAGCCCTGAGCCGGCTGAAAGACGCTTATCACTTTAAATAACAGGCACCTTGAATATATCTGAAATCAGTTTACGCAGACCGGTAACAGCCGTGGTGCTGAGTATCATCATCGTGCTCTTCGGTGTAATCGGATTCAAATTCCTGGGGGTAAGGGATTACCCGGCCATTGATCCGCCCAATATTTCGGTACGAACCAGTTACCCCGGAGCGAACGCCGATATCATTGAAACGCAGATTACGGAACCGCTGGAAAAAGCCATCAACGGCATCGCGGGCGTTAAGAATATTACCAGCAGCAGCAGCCAGGGCACCAGTAATATCAATGTGGAATTTGAACTGAACAGTGACCTGGAATCAGCTGCCAATGATGTTCGCGACAAGGTAAGCCAGGCCACCAACAGCCTGCCTGCCGATCTGGACGCCCCGCCGGTAGTTACCAAGGCAGATGCCAGCAGTGATCCGATCCTGAGCATGACGGTGCAAAGCAACACCCGCAACCAGCTGCAGGTAACGGAATATGCCAACAACAACCTGCTGGAACGGCTGCAAACCATTCCGGGTGTAAGTACAATCATTATCTGGGGTGAAAAGCGGTATGCCATGCGCATCTGGCTGAACCCTACCCGGCTCAGCGCCTATAACCTCACCCCGTCGGATGTACAAACAGCGTTGCTGCGCCAGAACGTGGAGCTGCCCGCGGGTAAAATTGCCGGCAATGCCACTGAACTGTCCGTACGCACCTTCGGTAAACTAAATACCGAAGAGGAATTCAACGATATCATCATTAAAAATGTAAACGGAACGGATATCCGCATCGGAGATATCGGCGATGCGGTACTGGGCCCCGAGAATGAAGAAACCATCCTGAAAGAAAGCGGCGTACCCATGATCGCGCTGGCCATCGTACCGCAGCCGGGATCCAACTACGTGGAAATATCCGATGAGTTTTACCGCCGCTATGAACAGATCAAAAAGCAGGTGCCGGCGGATATCACCCTCGATATTGCCCTTGATCAAACCAAATTCATCCGCCGGTCTATCAGCGAGGTGCAGGAAACCCTGATTGTGGCTTTCGTACTGGTGGTACTGATCATTTACCTGTTTTTCCGCGACTGGCTGATTGCATTCCGTCCGCTGATCGACATCCCCGTATCCCTGATCGGTGCCTTTTTCATCATGTATCTCTGTGGTTTCACCATCAACGTACTTACCCTGCTTGCCATCGTACTGGCTACCGGCCTGGTGGTGGATGACGGGATTGTGGTAACTGAGAACATCTTCAAAAAGATGGAGCATGGCATGAACAAGTGGCAGGCCGCCCGCGAAGGATCAAAAGAAATTTACTTCGCGGTGATCTCCACTTCCATCACGCTGGCCATTGTATTCCTGCCCATCATTTTCCTGCAGGGATTCGTAGGCCGTCTCTTCCGCGAGTTTGGCATTGTGGTGGCCGGCGCGGTACTGATCTCCGCATTTGTTTCCCTGACACTTACGCCGGTACTGAACGTAAAACTAACGCGCAAGCATAACCGCCATTCCTGGTTCTATAATGTCACTGAACCCTTTTTCCGGGGACTTGAAAACGGCTACCGCCGGTCACTCGAAGCCTTTATGAAACTGCGCTGGATGGCTTTCATTCTGATCGCTGCCTGTTTTGGCACCATCTGGCTCATCAGCAACAACATCCAGTCGGAACTGGCGCCCATGGAAGACCGCAATCAGTTCAGGCTCTCTGTAACAGCGCCTGAAGGCACTTCCTTCGATTACATGGACCGGTACATCGACCGCATCCAGCAGTTCATACAGGACTCTGTTCCGGAAAAAACAGTACTCATCTCCGTTACCGCACCCGGTTTTACCGGCAGCGGTTCCGTGAATACAGGATTTGTAAGAGCCCTCCTTACAGATCCCAAAGACCGGAATCGTTCACAGCAGGAAATTGTGGATATGCTGAACAGGAACCTCCCCCGCTTCACGGAAGGACGCAGTTTCACCATCCAGGAACAAACCATTTCTGTTAACCGGCGGGGTGGCCTGCCGGTACAGTTTGTACTGCAGAACGTGAATTTTGACAAGATCAAAACCTTCCTGCCGAAATTCCTGGAAGAAGCGAACAAAAATCCTGTTTTCCAGGGGGTGGATGTGGACCTTAAATTCAATAAACCCGAACTGCGGGTACTCATCGACCGCATGAAAGCGAGTGCACTGGGCATCAGCGTACAGGATATTTCCGAAACCCTGCAGCTGGCCCTCAGCAACCGCCGGTATGGTTATTTTACCCGCGAAGGAAAACAATACCAGGTGATCGGACAGGTAGCCCGGGATAACCGCGACGATCCCGCCGATCTGAAAACCCTCTATGTGCGGAACAATCTTGGGCAGCCCATTTCACTTGATAATGTGGTAAGCCTGGAAGAAGCCAGCACACCGCCTACGATTTACCATTTCAACCGGTACAAATCTGCCACCATTTCCGCGGGCCTGGCACCGGGAAAGACCGTGGGAGATGGTATCAAAGCCATGGAGGAGATCGCCGGTAAAGTGCTGGACGACAGTTTCAGCACCGCCCTCTCCGGCACTTCCCGCGACTTTGCCGAAAGCAGCAGCAATACGAGTTTTGCATTCATCCTGGCCCTGCTCCTGATTTACCTCGTACTGGCTGCACAGTTTGAAAGCTTTGTAGATCCTTTCATCATCATGCTCACCGTGCCCCTGGCCATGGCCGGTGCCCTGCTCTCCCTCTGGTTATTCGATCAGACGCTGAATATTTTCTCCCAGATCGGGATGATCATGCTGATCGGACTTGTTACCAAAAACGGTATCCTCATTGTGGAATTTGCCAACCAGCAGCTTATGGGCGGCAGTAAGAAGATACCTGCAGTGATTCATGCATCCGCCGCCCGTTTACGGCCCATCCTGATGACGAGCCTGGCCATGAGCCTGGGAGCCCTGCCGCTGGCGCTCAGCCTGGGGGATGCATCTACCAGCCGCATCCCGCTGGGCATTGTGATTGTAGGGGGCATTATGTTTTCGCTCATACTTACTTTGTATGTAATTCCTGCCATGTATTCTTACCTGGCATCCGGCAAAAAGCAAAGCGGCCTGGATGCGATGGACGACGCTTCTTCCATGGCAGTATAACTGATAAAAATGAAACCAATCTGCGTATACCCCTTACTGTTTGTATCCATCCTGCTGCTTCCGGCAACCGGGATGGCGCAGCTGCAGGTACTCACCCTTCCCGAAGCTGTACAAACGGCCATTCAGAATAACTATGATGTGGTGATTGCCCGGAATGAAGCCGGCATCAGCAAAATCAATAATAACTGGGGCGCTACCGGATTGCTGCCCACCGCGGCGATCAATGGCAATAAAACCATTGCCACCAACAGCATCACCCAGGAACTGGCCAACGGCACCACCATCAAACGCGATGGCGCCTCTGTGAACAACTTCAATGCCGGACTGGCAGTAAGCTGGCGTTTTTTCGACGGCATGCGGATGTTTGCCACGAAACGCAGGCTGGAACAACTGGAAAAAACCGGGGAGCTTGCATTCCGGAAAATGGTGAACCAAACCGCTTTTGATGTGATTTCCGCCTACCTGGATATCGTGCGGCTGAAACAGCAGGCCAAAGCGGTGGAAGAAATCATCGCCCTGTACCAGGAACGACTCCGCATAGCTGAATACCGTTTTAACATTGGCACCGGCAATAAGCCGGATGTATTACAGGCTAAAGTGGATCTCAACGAACAGCAATCTGCCCTGCTGGGTATCCGCAATAATATCAGCATTGGCAAAACAAATCTCAATGCCCTGCTGGCCCGCGACCCTGCCACTGTTTTTGAAACGGTGGATTCCTTCGCCCAGCGTGCCCCACTCAATTTCGAACAGATCCGTCAGCAGGTGCTGCTGCAGAATCCGGATATCCTCATGGCGGCCTCCAGCCTGGCCATCCTCATGGAAACAAAAAAAGAAATCAATGCACAGCGGCTGCCCACAGCCACCCTCAACGGCAATTACAATTTCATCCGCAATAAAAGCGCAGCGGGTTTTACCCTGCTCAACCAGACTTATGGCCCCTCCGGCTCGTTGGGCATCAGCATACCCCTGTTCAGCGGATTGGTTGTAAAACAGCAGCTTAAAGCTGCCGATCTACAGATCAAAAACCAGCAGGTGATGACGGATCAGCTGAAAAACCAGCTGCTCAGCACCCTCACAACGGCCTACCTGAGTTATGAGAACGGTAACCGCCTGGCCGAACTGGAACAGCAGAATATGGCTATTGTGCAGGAAAACAACAGCATCAACCTGGAACGGTACCGGCTCTCGGCCATCACTGCCATCGAATTCAGGCAGGGACAGGTGAACTACTCCGATGCATTTACCCGCCTGATCAATGCCCGTTACCAGGCCAGTGTTGCCGAAGCTCAACTCCTCCTGCTGGCAGGCACCATCGCGGAATAATGCTTGTACGCGAAAGGAATTGATTATGTTTGCGGAGTTAAAAAATTACCGGAAGAAATGAGTCAGACCAACCCTCCCGCCCCGCTTGTAGGCATCATCATGGGCAGCGAAAGCGACCTGGAAATCATGAAAGGAGCCGCAGAAATGCTTCGCCAGTTTGAAGTGGAACCCGAGCTAACCATTGTATCCGCCCACCGCACACCGGAAAGACTGCGGGATTATGCGCAGCGGGCAAAGGAAAGAGGGCTGAAAGTCATCATCGCCGGAGCAGGCGGCGCCGCCCACCTGCCGGGCATGGTAGCCGCACAAACCATCCTGCCGGTGATCGGCGTACCGGTAAAATCCTCCAACTCCATTGACGGATGGGACAGCATCCTGTCCATTCTCCAGATGCCCTACGGCGTACCGGTAGCCACCGTTGCACTCAATGGCGCCAAGAACGCCGGTATCCTCGCCGCGCAGATACTGGCCCTGCACGATACGTCCATTGCCGGCAAACTGGAAGCCTATAAAGAATACCAGGATGATATTGTAATGGAAAGTGTGAAGAATGTGCAGCGCTTCGGCTACAGTAATCACTACGACGTATAGACGAAAAACATCAGTCCAGCTCCAGTATCGTAAACTGCTGCTCCAGCGACCCCGAATGCTGCAGCAGTTCATCCAGTACCTGCCTGCCGTTGCGGGCGTACCAGCTCATGATATTTTCAACACGCTCCTGCAGATTGCCTTTAGGGAAAAGACCGGCTTTGAGGGTATGCAGCTGCGACTGGCCATCAGTAAATTTTCTTTTTTCTGCCCGGAGTATTTTCTTTTCCAGGGCTTCTGCCTTTTTTAATGCCTTCTGATACAAAGCATTTACATGCTTATCCAGGGAAGTATCCACGGCCACCGCTGCCTGCCGCATGGCAGTATATACTTCATCGAGTTGCTTTTTCTCCGCCTCGAGGGATAACCGGAGCGTAGAACTTTTCCGAACGAATTGTTCCATCAGCTGATTTTCAGCAGCGAATATATCCTTCCACTCAAAACCCATTTTATGCAGCAATTGCGCCTGGCGCCCGGAGGCAAGCAGGAAGGAATTGCGCAGTACCAGCACCGGATATGGCACCCCGGCCGCGGCAAAAACGGCCTTCAGTTCAAGCCAGTAAGCCAGTTCACCCCCACCCCCGATAAAAGCAATATTGGGCAATATCCACTCCTGGTAAACAGGGCGCAGAATCACGTTGGGGCTGAATCGCTCCGGGAAATCACGGAGCTCACTGAGCAGGTCCGCTTCGTTCCATTCTTTTTCTGTTTGCACCCGTTTCCAGCGGGCAGGAGAATCCTGTATCTTTTCAATCCGTTCTCGCAGACCTTCCTCCAGGTAAAACAAATTCAGCTCCCTGCCGGTAGCCTGTACATGGTATTTCTCCGCCAGGCTGCTCACAACTGACTTGACCGCAGGAGCGGAAAATTGTTCCAGCAACTCCCGCTGCATCACCGGCGCAAAGGAACTTTTCAATAACGCATGGTCCGGTTGCAATACCAGCAAACCATAGCTGCCAAAGAGTTCATTTACCAGCTGAAAAGTAGCATCGGCAATGCTGTTACCCGGGCGATAACATTGTTCCAGCAGGTCAATCCACAGCCTGCCGAAAGGCAACACACTCAGCTGTCCGGATAATTCCTTTATCAAACCCAGCAACCCCGCATCCACCCGCATCCGGCCCACCGCACCCGTTTGCTCAGTTTGCCAGCGATAGTCACGCCCGCCGGCATGCACCTGGCCCAGTTCGTCCAGGTCAGCATCTTCGCTACCTATATAATAAACCGGTACAAAGTGCTTATCAGGAAACTGTGTCTTCAGTTCCCGGCAAAGCCGGATAGCATGCAGTATTTTATAGACGAAGTAGAGATGGCCGGTAAACAGGTTGGGCTGGTGCGCGGTACAAACAGTATACGTATGCGGATCGGCCAGTTTTTCAATCTGTTCCTTTTGCAGTTCATTCGCACTGTTGCCATATTGCGCTTGCAGCACCTGTACAAGCAGTGAACGGTTGGTGTTAAACTGACCGCGTGCTTCCATGGCCCCGGCAATACCCTCCATCGAAACGGGCCACTGGTAAAAGGGTTGCAGATCCGGGTGGGCATCGATATAATCAATCACCATTTGCGAAAAAGCGCCCGTATCCCGGTAATCAATCCTGTATTCCTTTGGCATCAGCTGCGGTTAAGTAATTTCAGTATGCAAACTTAGTCAATCCTTTCATCCGCCCGGCAGTACAAACAACAGGAAATGCCGGAGAGAGGCGTCTGACATATTTATGTGAGGGCTGTATCGGATAAACTGCCGGATACAGGTGACGAACGGTTGTTAGCCGGGATAAACAACCCGGCCTGTTAAAAGCTGTTAATGAATGCCTGCCACAAAGCACCTTTTTCACATTAAGATGCGGTTGCCGGGGGTGCCGCGGTGATAGATATTTGCACTGTAATCAATAGCCAACCATTTAAAAAGTAAAAGCCATGAAAAAACAACTCACCGCAATACTGGTACTCACTGTTACCTGTTTTGCATCAGCCTTTGCCGTTCCGGTCAATGAAACCGTGAGCAGCTCCCGGAAAATCATATTGCAAACCGGCTTCCAGAAAATCGTAGCCGAGGGCAATGTGGATGTAGTACTCTTTGAAAACAGCCATGAAACACAGATCCGCACCTTTGGAAACAGCGCCGATCTCGCCGCCACCTCCATCACAGAAGAAGGAGGCGTACTGACCATCCGCAACAAACGTCATAAAGGCGAAAAAGTGCTGGTGTATGTACCGGTGAACCAGGTTACGGTCATCGAAGCACGTGACAACTCCAAAGTTTCTTCCGCCACCACCCTGGCTTCTCCGCAACTGACGCTGGTGGTAAAAGGTGACTGCCAGTTCAATATCCAGTCATCCGGCAAGATCGATGTGGTGGATAACGGCGAAGTGGAAGTAGTGATAGAGAAAAAAATCACTGCCCTTAAAAAAGATGCCTGATACAGGTCCCTTAAAAACAGCAACCCAAACAGCCATTACCCTTACCGGTGATGGCTGTTTGATGGTCAGGCCTCCGTATCCCCCTCTTCTTCATCCGTTACTGCACCCAGATTCAGCATACTGCCCATCAGGTCTTTAAAGCCAACCACGCCTTCCATCATTTTCTTGCTGATCAGCGAATGGGCGGCCAGTCCATGTAACACAAATTCCATCAGCAGGTTTGTTTCAGCTTCCCCGGCCTGCCGGTGATATTGTTTTACCAGGGCATGCAACCCGTCTACACTGTGCAGCAATCCCAGCCGTTCGGAATCAGGCATGTCAAAAGGCAAGTTCAGCTGATGCCCATTGTCGAACCAACGGATCACGGAACGGTATGGGTTTTCCGGAGCAACCTGGCCTTCTTTGGTTTTGCGCCGCTTTTTTAAAGCTTCCGGGTCGGGGAAATACTGACTGAACTGCGACCGGATCGCTTTTTCCAGCAGGTTAAGGGCCACCTGGTAAGGGCCCTCCTGTTCCCCTTCATATACGAGCTCAATCTTACCAGTGATGGCCGGAATGATTCCTGCCAGGTCACTCACCCAAACGGGTGTGGTTTTTTCATCGTGAATGATAGCCCGTCTTTCTGCCGCACTCACCGCGCTTTCAAAGGCAGCAATGGTCAGCCGGGCGCTGACACCGCTCTTACGGTCAACCAGTTCGCTTGACCGGGCTTCGAATGCCACCTGTTCTATGATCCTTTTGATCAGTTCACTCACCTGTACCCGCTGTAAACGTTCCGGTTTTACCGCTGCTTCCTGCTCAGTGATAGCCAGGCCTGTTTCCATAGAACGGGGATAGTGGGTCAATATCTGGCTTTCGATCCGGTCTTTCAGCGGCGTTACGATACTGCCTCTGTTCGTGTAGTCTTCGGGGTTAGCAGTAAATACAAACAGGATATCCAGGGGCAGCCGCAGCTTGAAACCCCTGATCTGAAGATCGCCTTCTTCCAGCAGGTTAAAGAGAGACACCTGTATCCGGGCCTGCAGGTCGGGCAGTTCGTTGATCACGAATATGCAGCGGTTGCTGCGGGGGATGATGCCGTAATGCAATACCCGTTCATCGGCAAAACTGAGTTTGAGATTGGCTGCCTTGATGGGATCGATATCACCAATCAGATCAGCGACGCTTACGTCAGGGGTTGCCAGTTTTTCGCCATAGCGCCGGCTGCGGTGCACCCATTCAATATGGGTATTGTCACCATAATCAGCAATGAGTTCTTTGGCGTAGGTGGAAACAGGACACAAAGGATCATCATTGATTTCACTGCCCTTGACCACAGGAATATACTCATCCAGCAACTGCACCATCTGCCGGGCCATCCTGGTTTTGGCCTGTCCGCGCAAACCCAGGAAAAGAATATTATGCCCCGACAATAATGCCCGTTCCGTATCAGGTATCACGGTATCCTCATACCCCATGATGCCGGGAAAAGGATTTTCTTTTGCCTGTATCCTGCGGATCAGGTTCTCCCGGATTTCTTCTTTAACAGAGCGGGACTTATACCCGGCTTTCTTCAGTTCACCGAGTGTGTTGATTTGTTGAATATTCATCAGCTGGTTGCTTAGTTATTGTTAGCGCTGGCAAGCCCTCTACTCCGCTCGTGTCAGCTCAATAGACGCGTTTTTGTTTGCCGCTTTCAAAGTCCCGGAAAATAAATGCCCCCAGGTTGTCCAGTGCTGCAAAAAAAGCCTTCCCGTTATTGGTTTCTGTAAACTCCTGCACAAATCTTTGCAGGTAGGGATCAGTGGCAATCATAAAAGTGGTAACCGGAATTTTCAGTTTTCGGCACTGGGTGGCGAGGTTCATACAACGGTTCAGGATTTTCCGGTCAATTCCAAAACTGTTTTTATAATACCGGGTTCCTTCTTTCAGGCAGGTAGGTTTGCCATCGGTAATCATAAAAATCTGTTTGTTGGGATTGCGCCGCCGGCGAAGGATTTCCATCGCCAGCTCCAGTCCGGCCACCGTATTTGTATGATATGGACCCACCTGCAGGTAAGGCAGGTCCTTGATTTCAATGGTCCAGGCATCATTTCCAAAAACAACAATATCCAGGGTATCTTTCGGGTAGCGGGTGGTAATGAGTTCACTCAATGCCATGGCTACCTTTTTGGCAGGGGTAATCCGGTCTTCACCGTACAGAATCATACTGTGACTGATATCAATCATCAGCACCGTGGAAGTCTGGGTTTTAAAATCCGTTTCCCGGATCTCCAGGTCATCCTCCATCATACTGAATATATCCGTACCATGTTTGATCTGGGCATTGCGGATGGAAGCGGTGAAATCAATCTGCTCCAGCGTATCCCCGAAGCGGTAGGGTCGTGTTTCC
>WBZP01000815.1_pt1 | contig 40875 bp, 17 predicted proteins | sample 5204301 | NCBI WGS metagenome assembly WBZP01 (sample SAMN12412401, study PRJNA552823) | activated sludge metagenome | isolation source: activated sludge from nitrification reactor of wastewater treatment plant... | place: USA: Pennsylvania | collected 2017
GGCCGACGTCCACTCGATGGCCATCCAGAGCCTGCCGGCTACCTGCTTCCCCACCGCCTCCAGCCTGGCCTCCAGTTGGGACGTGGAACTGCTGCACGAGATGGGGCAGGCATTGGCCGAAGAGGCCATCGCGCGCGACGTGGACGTCATCCTGGGGCCGGGGGCTAACATGAAGCGTTCGCCGCTGTGTGGGCGCAACTTCGAGTACTTTGCCGAAGACCCCTTTCTGGCGGGCACGATGGCCGCGGCGCTCATCGAGGGGATTCAGAGCCAGGGCGTGGGCACGTCGCTGAAGCACTTCGCCGCCAACAACCAGGAGTATGAGCGCTTCTCGATTGACGCTCAGGTGGACGAGCGCACCCTGCGCGAGATCTATCTGCCGGCATTCGAGATGGCCGTGACCAAGGCCAAGCCGTGGACGGTGATGTGCTCCTACAACCGCATCAACGGCACCTTCGGCTCCGAACACCACCAACTGCTGACCGACATCCTGAAGAACGAGTGGGGCTTCGAGGGCTTCGTCGTCTCCGACTGGGGCGCGGTGCACAACCGCGTGGCCGCGTTGCGCGCCGGGCTGGATTTGGAGATGCCCGGCCCCAAGCCGACGCGCGTGGATGGCGTCATCGAGGCGGTGCGCAACGGCGACCTGGACGAGGCGGTGCTCGATGAGGCCGTGCGTCGCATTCTGACAATCGTCTGCCGCGCGGCCGAGACGCCCAAGGGGGGCGATTTCGACGCCGCGGCCCACCACGCTCTGGCGCGCAAGATCTCGGCCGAGACGATGGTGCTGCTGAAGAACAACGGCATCCTGCCGCTGCGCAACCCCCAGCACATCGCCGTCATCGGTCACGCGGCGATGGAGGCCCACTTCCAGGGCGGCGGCAGCTCCCACATCAACCCGACGCAGGTGGACGTGCCCTTCAACGAACTGCAAAAGCTGGCCGGCAATGCCGAGTTGAGCTTCGCCGCGGGCTATCCCAAGGACGACAGCCTGGACACGGCGCTGATCGAGCAGGCCGTAGGCATCGCCCAGACGGCCGACGTGGCGTTGCTCTACATCGCCCTGCCGTCCTACAAGGAGTCGGAGGGGTACGACCGCCCCGACATGGACCTGACGGCGCAGCAGGTGGCGCTGATTCAGGCCGTTACCGCCGTCCAGCCTAACACCGTCGTCATCCTCAACAACGGCGCGCCGGTGGCCACGCGCGCGTGGATTGACGGCACGGCGGCGGTGCTGGAGGCGTGGATGATGGGCCAGGCGGGCGGCGGGGCCATTGCCGACGTGCTGTTCGGCCGCGTCAACCCGTCCGGCAAGCTGGCCGAGACCTACCCGTTGCGCCTGGCGGACACGCCGGCCCACCTCAATTTCCCCGGCGAGAACGGCGTGGTGCGCTATGGCGAAGGGCTGTTCATCGGCTATCGCTACTACGACACCAAAGAGCTGCCGGTGCAGTTCCCGTTTGGCTTCGGGTTGAGCTACACCACCTTCGCCTACGACAACTTGCGCGTGTCGGCCGAGAGCTTCAAGGACGTGGACGGCCTTACGGTGTCGGTGGATGTGACCAACAGCGGGGCGGTGGCCGGCCAGGAGATCGTGCAGGTCTACGTCCACGACTGCGAGTCGCGGCTGCTACGGCCGCTTAAGGAACTGAAGGGCTTCGCCAAGGTGGCGCTGGAGCCGGGCGAGACGAAGACCGTCGCCATCCCGCTCGACTGGCGCGCCTTCGCCTACTATGACCCGGCGCACCGCCAGTGGATTACGGAAGATGGCCAGTTCGATCTTCTCGTCGGCGCGTCGTCGGCCGACATCCGCTGCCGGGTAACCGTCACCTTGCAAAGCACGATGGAGTTGGGCACCACCCTCCACGACGAATCCACCATCCGCGCCTGGTTCGATGACCCCGCCGGCCGGCCCATTCTGGAGCCGATCTTCAACGAGTTGATGCGCAAGGGCGGGGTGTTCGGCGAGAACGGCGATAATGGTGATTCAATGGATTTCCTTGCCTTCCTGAAGGACTTGCCCCTGCGCAGCTTCTTCCACTTCCAGGAAGGCTTCCTGACCCAGCCGCCGGACGACATCACCAACATGCTGCTTGAGCAGGTGCGCGGGGTCAAAATGTAGGGCGGGATGGTATCCCGCCTCTCAAGGATGAGGGATGAAGGATGAGGGATGAGACGCTTCATCCTTCATCCCTCATCCTTCTCCGGGCGGGTTGCCAACCCGCCCTACTCCCCCCACCGCAACGCCACCCACAATTCCGCCAACGGCTTCTCGAAGAACAGCCGCCACTCCCCCTCCGGCGCGGGTAGGGGGACGCTGTCCGGCTCGTCGGTCAACGCGCCGGCCAGCAGCCCGCCCCAATCGGCGCGCTTGGCCAGCGTGACCTTCCGGGCCGCCTCGCCGTCGTCGTTGACCTTGTCGAACACGTCCAGGCTGCCGGGTGCGGGCGTCTCCGCGCTGCGGGCGACCACGTCTACCCGCGTTATCGTTCCCAGCCGCCCCTGGCTCCAGAAGGGGAAGTGCTCCGGGCGCAGGTTTAGGGTCAGGGCGTGCCGCTGGCCGGCGGCCGGAGCCGGCTGCAACCGCGCCCACTCGCCGGGGAACTCGTGGCGCACCGAGAACAGCCGCACTGCGCCGACGGCCCGCGCTTCGGCGAACAGATCGTTGTTGTGGGCGACCGCCCCCTGGCGCAGCAGCCCGCCCCCCTCGCGCGCCGTGTAGCGCACGTGGAGGATGACGTCGCTGATGGTATCGTAGTCGAACTGGCGCGGCTCCCCCTTGCTGGGGTTGGCCGGCAGTTGCAACTGCCACTCGCTGATGACGCCGGAGTTCTCGAAGGGCAAATAGCGCTCGTCGCGCAGATTCGTCTCGAACAGGCCGCTGTCGTTCTGGCCGGAACTGGTGACGATGGACTGAAGGCTGCCGAAGTAGTCGCTGAAGCGCGTGTCCTCGGCGTCGGCGCGGGCGTAGTCGTCGCCCACCACCGGCGTGGTGCGGATGCTGCTCTTCAGCAGGGTCAGGGTGCAGTTGACGCCGGCGTAGGGGCCGGTGACGCAGGGGATGCTGACGGCCACCGACTTGATGCGCCGGAAGTAGTGGCCGGGGCCGTCCATGTCGAATAGCTCCTCCGGCAGCCGCAGCGTGCAGCGCCCCGTGGCCCGCAGTTCCAACAACGCCAGCGGGTCTACCTGGAGCAGGCTGACGTGCTTGGTCAGTTCATACTCGCGCCGGTTTAGCTCCAGATAGGCCATCTCCATGCGCTTCACGTCCAGGTAGAGCTTTTCCCCGGCCAGCAGTCCCTCCTTGCCGGCCAGATAGCCGAACTGGAGATAGCTCAGCGACGGGTCGCCCAACTCGTGTTGCAGGGCGCGCTCGGCCTTCTTGGCGATGTCGAAGGCGAACTGGAACACCTGCCCATACAGCCCGCGCACCTCGCGCTTCATCCAGGCGTAGAGCGACTTGTTGGTCTTCTTGCCCGTTTTGTGCGTCCCCTCTTCGTTCAGGAACTGCTCGATCTCCACGGCGTGCTTCATCTGCTGGCGGTGGTTGCGCAACTCCAGCTCGGCCACCGCCTGGCGCAACTGCGCCGCCCGCAGTTGCTTGAAGATCTGGTTGATCTCGCCTACGGCCTGGTTGCTCTGGAAGGCCCAGTCGAGTTGGCGGCGGTCGTAGCCGGCGATGCGCGACGACTTGCCCGCCTGGTGGGTGGCCTTGTCGCTGCTGATCCGGTCGCTGTCGGCCATCAGGGCCATGCCCGTGGACAGGGCCTTGCCGCCGAAGGTGATGGCCGCGCCGATGCCCCACGGCTCGGCCTGCGCCCCGAAGTCGGGAATCAGGCTGAGGAACTTGCCGGCCATGTCCAGTTCGGCCGCCGCTCCGCGCAGCCCCACTGCCCGCGCCAGTGACTCAAACTCGCTGGCCTCGAAGCTGCTGAAGATCTTGCCGCCCGCCTCTTCCAGACTGGCGGCGATGTCCACCTTCAACTCGGCCGGTTGCAGGGCCGGCTCGTCCATCTTGAACTTCATCTTCTCCAGGCCGGCCTCGTCCAGTTCGTTCAGTTCGGGGATGGCCTTCTGGATGTCGTCGAGGCTGCGGCCCAGTTGCAACTCGTAGTAGGCGTAGCGCTGGACGGCCAAAGCCAACGAGCCGAGCAGCCCTTCGCGGGCCTTGATCGCCTCCTGCACTTGGCCGTACTTGACCTGCTCCACCAACTCCAGGATGGCCCGTTCGTGTTTGGCGCGCAGCAGCCCCAGCGCCTCGCCGTCCTCCTTCTCCATCGCCGACAGCAGGCTGTTGCCCAGCGACTTGACCTCCTGGACGACCTCGGCCGCCTTCTGGGCCAGCAGTTGGAAGCGCACCAGCGGCAGCGGCTGGTTCAGGCCGTTGATGATGGCCGACACGTCCAGCCCGGCGGCGGCGGCCCGCGCCAGCATGGCCGGGTCAATGGGCGGCTCGAACAGCGCCAACTGGCGGAAGATGCCCTGGATGTTGAGGCTGTTGTGAATCTTGAACAGCCGGTCGGCCACGGTATCCCAGTAGCTCAGCAGCTTATCGTTGCGCGGCACGCAGAAGTAGAGCGCCTTGCCCAGGCTGCGCACCGTGGCCAGTTGCGGGTTGTCGCCGTCCTCGGCCGGCGGCGGCGTCGAATCGAAGCCGATGTCGGCCTCCGCGTCGCGCAGGACGACACCGAACAGTTGCAGGTCTTTGCGCAGGTTGTCGTAGGTCTGCGGGCGCACTGTGCCTTTCGAGGGCACGGCCTGTGGGCGCGGCCCCAGGATGTTGGCCGCCAACACGTAGAGGATGAGCGCCTCGTCAATGGCCTCGCCCGTGTCCTGCCGGAAGAGGGCGTCGCCCCAGGCGATCAGGTTGTCCAGGTAGGCCATGACCGTCTTGTACATGTAGGCCTGCTGGCGATAGCGGGCCACCACGTGGGGCCGGAAGGGGGCGTCCTGCCAGGCGTTGATGCTCTGGATCGTCTCGTCGCGCAACGTCTCGTTGGCGTTGGTGGCCAGATTGACCAGAATCTCCTCGATCTTCTGCACGTCGGTCGTCTGGAAGGGGCGCACCTTCCAGAAGCGCTCCGGCGTGGGGCCGTCGCTGTCGTCGGTGGGGTCGAACAGGAAGTGGAACCAGCGCTGCGCCTCGGCATGGCGCCCCGTCTTGCTCAGGTGCATGGCGATGGTCAGTGGCACGTGGAAGAACAACTCCCAGTTATAGGCCGAGTAGGCCCCGCCGGAGGTGAAGTCAAGCTCCTTGACCGGGTAGGGCTTGGTCACCAGCGCCGACGGGTTGTAGCGCGTGGGGCTGAAGATGTCGGCGAACAGCACCGGCCGCGGCGCGCCGTCGGTCAGCGTGGCCGCCGTGTTGCCGTCCAGCCGCGCGACCGCGCCGGTGGCGCGCCGGGCCTCGGTCTGGGCGGCCAGGACTAGCGCCTGGCCGGCGGCCGGCGTCACCGCGACCTCGTCCGACAGACGCAGTATCTTGTTGCCCGCCAGCCGCACGGCGACGCCTTCCAGCATCAGCGGCGCGCCGTCGGCCAGATGCACCACTTCGCCGGCGGGCATAGTCAAGGCTTGGCCGTTGCTGTCTTTGGCCGCGGTGGCGTTGGTCAGCGTCACCCGGGTGTTGTACTCGGTGTCGGCCGCCTGTAGCCCCGGTACGCCCTTGCGCAATAGCCGTTGCATGAGCGGCCCGACGTAGGGGTGGAAGTGGGACGTGATGCGATAGCTGACTTGGCGCTCCTGGATGATGAACTCCTTGCGCTGGCCCAGGGCAGCCACCGTCGGCCGGAAGGCGTAGATTTCCTGCAAAAGCTGGCCGTGGAAGTTCTGATTTTTCGCTGTGTAAGCCATGATCGTTCTCCTTCTTACAGAAGAAGTAACCACAGATTACACAGATTACACAGATTTTGAATCTGTGTAATCTGCGTAATCTGTGGTTGCTTTCTGCATTAGAATCCTAACCCACCCAGCCCTTGCAGGGCGTCGAAGTTCTCGGCCAGGGCGGTGTTGAGGCCGCCGCCGGTGATGACGTTGAGCGCCCCAGCCGTCTGGGTCAGGCCGGACAGCGCCAGCGGCGTCTCGCCGGTGTGGACGACGACGCTATCGGCGGCCAGCCCACTGGCGGCATGGACGTTGACCACGCGGCCGCCCTGGGCCAGCGCGCCCGCCGCTTCGGCCGCGGGCAGGATGGCCAGCCCGGCTTGCCCGCTGGGGCCGATGAGTTGGTCGTCGAACAACACCGCCGTGCCCGCGTTGGTCACCCAGTCCACGCCGCTGGTGACGTTGATGAGCGACTCGGCCGGGTTGACCCGAATCTGACGCGGGTCTTCGGGCAAGTCCCAGGGCAAGACGTAGGCCGGCGCCACGTACTTCTCGAACAGTTCGGGTTTAATCAGCCACGGCGGTGTCTTCGGCTCCGGCAGCGGCGTCTGCGTCACCCACTCCGTCTGCTCGGTCGTCTGTTCGGCCACTGTCGGCTCGATGAACAGGGTGTGGGCGTTGTCCTGGTAGAAGACGGGCTTCATCAGCGAAGTGATCTCGGCCAGGCCGCTCTGGATGGCCGCGGCCACGGCGGCGGTGTTGTCGGCGTCCAGCGTGGCCGGGTCGGGCGGGCCGAGGGTGATGTTGTTGTCGGTGGGCAGCAGGGTGAAGCTGTGGCCCTGCTGCAAGATCGTCTGCGGGTTGGATGTGGTCTGCTTACCGCCGCCGATCTCGGTCTTGATCTTCTGGGCGAACTTGACCGTCAGCGCGCCGCCGCCGCGGTAGCGCGTGGCCGGGGCGCTGCTGGTGCTATAGGGGTTGGCCGGGCCGGCCTGGAAGGTGGCGTATTCCGGCGTGCTGTTGCGCCCGGCCAGGTAGAAGGCCTGGCCGAACGGCTGGCCCAGATGGATGTAGACGCCGCGCTCCTCGCCGTTTTCGTATGGCTCCTTGGCGACGTGGATGAACACGTCGCTGCCGCGAAACGCCGGCGGCGCGTTGCCCCCGTTCACCTTGAACCCCTGAGCCAGCCCGGACACCATTACCCCGTTTAGAGCCGCACCAACGCCGAGGGCCGACTGTTTGGCAGAAAGGTTGGTTATCTCCAATTGCGGCAGGCCGCCCTTGTCGCCCAGCCGGACGTAGAGCGGGCTGGGCGCGGTGAAGTCGCTCGACTGGCGCGTCGTCCATTCGCCGCCCACGTACTCGCTCCAATGGAGGTGGGCCTCCACCTTCAGCACCATGCTGGGGATGGGAATCTGGCTGTCGGTGTTGACCGTGGCCGGGATGGTGCTCGGCTCCGGCTTTTCCAGGAACGTGACCCAGAACAGGTACAGCCGGTCGCGCCAGATGACCGGGGCCAGATGGTCGCCCTCGATCTCGGCGCTGACCGGCTCCCAGGGCGTCCACATACGGTGGGCGTAGCGGCGATAGAAGTACTTGTGCGGCTGGGCGAAGGTGCGGCCGATGACGTGCAGCGTGTTCTGCGCCGGGTCGGCCTTGTCCTCCAGGTGCATGGCCACGATGTCCAGCCGGGCCAACTCGTCCAGCTTCTTCAGGTAGTTGAGGAAGGCGTCTTCGGCCAGGTCGCGCGAGACGTCCCCTTGCAGCAGCGCCCCTTCCAGTTCGGCGAAGAGGTGGGTCTTGTCGTCGCGGAACTCCGGCTCCAGCCAGTTCTCCGGGAAGAGGAAGATCTTGCGGTTGGCCTCCCAGACGCGATAGCGCTTCATCCACTCCCACTGTTCGGCGTTGATGATGGCCGACGGGTGGACGTTGGCCTCCAGATTGAGCAGGCAGCGGTGGATGAAGACCTGCACCGCGCCGATGGCCAGCCGGATGCGCGACGTCTGCACCACCGGCTCCATGCCGGGGTCAATCAGGAAGTACTCGAACAGTTGCTCCGGGCGCTCGAAGCCGCGGGTGTGCAGCACGTGGGCCACCAGGGCGTCGCGCTGCCGTTGGCGCAGGCGGTCGAAGATGGGCTGGGCCAGCCGCTGCCACGCCTCCGGCTCGAAGCGGGCACGGATGGCCTCGCGCGTGTCGCCGGCGATGCGGAAGCGCTGCTCGGCCGTCGCGCCGCGGCTGACGATGCCCGTCCACTCCAGCAGCGCCCCTACCGGCACGCCGATCCGCTCCACGATCTGCAACCCCTGCCACAGCCGCTGCAACGGCGCTTCGTTGGCGAAGTCGGGCGCGACGAAGAGGGCGCGGGCCACCGACTTGACCACGAACGGGTCGCGGCGCGTCAGCCGGGCGATGAGCGGGTAGACCAGCGCGTCCAGCTTATCCGCGCCCGTTGTGCCGTTGGCCTCGAAGATGGCAATGAGGTCGTCGGCCCCGGCCCCCAGGTCGCGCTTCAGGCGGGCATAGGCGGCCAGGCGGAGGAAGCCCTCGAAGCGCGCGGCGGCGGCGGCCTGCTCCGCGGGCGTGTTGCCCACGGGCGCGGTAGGCAACTCGCTCAGGTTCACGTTGCCGAACTCCGCGGCGTGGGTCAGCAGGTAGCGCGCCTCGCGTTCGCTCAGCCCCAACTCTTGCAGCAGCGTCAGCGCCTTGCTCAGCAGCGTCAGCGCCGCCTCGGCCGCCTGGAGCGCGCTCAACGGGGTCAGCGCCAATTGGCTCAGACGATCGCGGGGCAGCGTCTCGCCCTGCACCAGCAGCCGCGCCCCGCCGCCGTTGAGGTTGGTCACCGCCAGCGTGAAGCGATAGGGTAGGCCCGGCTTCAACTCCAGGAATTGCGCCGGCTCCGTGCCCAACACCGCGCCGTCAGCCCCGGCCGCGCCGGACAGGAAGACGGGTTTGGGCAGGTGGTCGAAGCGCAGTTCGGCCGCCGCGCCGGCTTTGTCCAGCACGACGTGGAAGCGGTAGGCTCCGGCGGCAGGAACCTCCACGTACCCCTGGAAGCGGGCGCTGCCGGCTGGGCCGAGCGGATTGCCGTCCGGGTCGCGGGCGTCCTTCAGGGCGGTGTCGGCCGTGGCCACGACGGGCGCGGAGGCCTGCGCCGCGCCGCTCAGGTCGGCGCTGTCGAAGAAGGCGGCGTCGAGGCCGCGCCCGGCCGTGGCCGTCAGCGCGTCGAGCAGGGGAGTTGCGCCGGGGGGCAGGGCCAGCAGACGCGCGTCGGTCAGCAGGCTCTCCACCAGCGCCGGGTCGGCCCCTGTGGCCGCCGCCACCGTTTGCAGCACGAACTGGCGCGCCAGACGGACGCGCAGGAAGGGCAGGAAGGCTTCGGTTAGCCGGACGCGCCGCCGCCGGGCGCGCTCCTGGGCCACCTCCTCCGGCGTCGCCGCCGGGGGCAGGCCCAGGTCGAAGGCCGGGTCGAACAGCAAATCGTAGTCGGCGGCGTCGAGGAAGCCGTAGGCGGGGGTGACGCCCGGCGCTTGCTTTTGCAGGTGCTTGTCGAAGAAGGCCCGCGCCTGCTCGCGGACGCCGGTCAACAGCGCGGCGAACGTCGTCCGCTGGGCCGGCGATAGGGCGGGGTTGTGCTGGTCTTGCAGCGCCGTCTGGCCGGCGGCGAACAACACGCCGCGGTAGGTCAGCTTTTGCTCCTGGCGGGCGGCGTTGTAGCGCGCCTCGACGATGGCCGGGGTGGCGGCGAAGGTCGCCGGGTTCAGCGCATCCCCCTCGGCCACGCCGGACGTGACGGCGGTGAACTCGGCCGTGTCGCTCAGCATGGCCAGCAACCGCTGGGCCACGTCGGCCGGCAGGGCCAGCCCCAGCTTTTGCCCCAGCGCCTCGTCGCTGAGCAGGCCGGGCGCGGCGGGCGCGGCGTGCTCGGCCTGGATGGCGCGGCTGCCATCGGCCAGCGTCTTCAGCAGGGTCAGCGTGCCGGCGGTGTCGGGGCGGTGCTTGCCCGTGGCGTCGAAGTGGTGCAGCAGCAGGTACTCCAGATCGGCCACGGACAGCCCGCTCTCCTTGACCGCCTCGGCCACGTCCACGAAGGCCAACGTCTGGCTGAAGGGGTGGTCGTCGGCCAGCGTGGCCGGCGGGTTGGCGCTCAGCGGCGTGAACGGGTTCAGCCCCGACAGCCGCTTCAGGGCGATCAGGTCGCCCACCGGACGCTTCAGCCCTTTGGCCAACAGGCCGTAACGGTAGAGCAGGGAGGCGTTGGCCAGCGTCAGCGGCGCGGTGGCCGGGTCGTGGCCGGCGTCGCTCAGGATGAGATCGATCTCGGCCGCCGTCAGCCCCAACGCCCCTTGCAGCGCGGAGCGATGGCCGTCAATGAGGCTGAACGCCCGCCCTTTGGCCTGCACGGCGTCGAGCAGCGGCGGCAGCGCGGGCGAGGCCGACAGCCCGGCCAGTTGGGCCTTGGTCGGCTCGTCGAGCAGGCCACGGTAGATCAACGTCTGCACCTCGCCCAGCGGGTCGTACTCTACGGTGACGTTCGGCTCCCCGGCGAAGTCGGCCGGGGCGATGGCGTCGGCGGCGCTGACCCCGCCCAGGCTGGCGCGGTGGCGCGCCAGGGCGGCCATGCCCTCCAGCCCGGCGGTGGTCAGGTAGTCGCCCAGGGGGTGATCGAAGAGCGAGGCGCGGAACGGCTCGCCCGCGTCGGGCACAAGCTCCGCCTCGCCGCTCTTCAGCGCGGCGCGGGTCAGGAAAAGCTGGGCGTAGAGCGACTTCTTGCCCGTCGCGCCGATGTCGGCCCACAGGCTGATGAGCTTGAGGCGGCTGCCCTTGCCGACGCGCAGCCGCTCGTTGAGGGTCTTCAGGTGGGCCAGATAGAGCAGCGCCGCCTGCAACGGCTGCTGGGCCAGATGGGCGGCGTCGAAGGGCGCGGCCGATGGGGTGAACGTCACCAGCGCCCGGTCGGTCTCCTCCAGCGTCCAGCCCAGCGCCCGCCACAGGCGCACGAAGAGGTTAATGCGCAGCAGGGCGATGGCGTCCACGGCGCGGCCGTCGGCGTAGCGCAGCGTCGTCTGGTCGAAGTTGCAGCCATCGGGCTGGTCGAGCACCAGAATGTCGCCCAGGGGGATGTCTTGCAGCGCCGCCTCCAGTTCGCCGGGCGGCAGCTTGAACTGCTCCAGGAAGGCCGCCAGCCGCGCCTCGTAGGCCTGCACCTGCTGCATCGTCTGCCAGTCGGCCTCGCTGAGCAGGTCGAAGCGGGCTTTCTCGGCCGCCGAGAGGGTGTTGTAGGGCCGGTCGAGCAGGTCTTTGTTGGCCTCGTAGAGGGCCTGGTTGGCCGGATCGCGGCCGGTCTGGGCGTCCTGGATGGTGAGGCCCAGCTTGTGGAGGACGGTCATCCGCTGCAGGTGGGGGTTGACGAAGCCGGCGCGGACGATCTCGACCACTTCTTTGTAGCTGACCCCCAGGCGACGGGCCAGCGTCTTGGCCGAGCCGAGCGAAAAGGCGGCGTCGGGCAGCAGCCGGTCGCCGCCGGCCGGCGGGTCGGCCCACACGCCGTCGAAGGTGATCAGGCGACGGCCGGGGCCGCCGGAGGCCGGGCCGCCGATGGCGGTGATTGTCAGCGTCTCCGGGCGCGGCGCGTTGGCGGCCACGTCGAAGGTGGCGCAGCGCAGCCCGGCCCCCAGCAGGGCGGCGTCGGTCTCGGCCAGGCTCAGCGTCGCTTGCCCGGCGTTGGTCGGGGCGGCGATGATCGGGCGGGCCGGGAAGCCATATAGCTCCTGCCAGCGGTCGCCGTCCAGCGGGTCGGGGTCGGTCAGAATGACCGCCTCGGCCGGGGAGAGACCCAGCGACTCGATGAAGACGGTCGCCCGGTCATAGGGCTGGGTAGGCACGAGCAGCTCATCGCCGGGGCGGAACGTCTCCAGGATGCGGTGCAGCGGCGTCTCGAAGGCGTCGCTGAATTCGCGCACCGTGGCCAGCCACAGGTCGAAGGGCAGCGTCAGCGGGTAGCGGGCGGCGCGCACCGTCTCATACGCCTCGCGGATGACGTTCTGCGGCTCGGCCAGCAGTTCGGCCGTGGTCGCCTCGCCCGTGTCGCGGGCCGCGCCGGGGGCCAGCGCGCCGTTGGCCACGTAGTACTCCAGCACTTCGTTGACCAGGTCAATGTAGGGCAGGGCGGTGTGGGTGTTCTCGCAGGTCAGCGGGATGTGGGGCAGGTCGGGGCGGCGTTCGATGAGGGCGTCGTAGGGGGTCATGAATTTCCCGGTCGCGTCGCGGTGGGGGTACTCCTGCTGGCCGTGCCTCTCTTTCCACTGGGCCAGGAAGTTACCCCACACCTCCGGCTCCACGTCGAGGAATTGCAGCAGGTCAACCAGATAGGCCGCCGGGCTGAGCACCGAGCGGCAGTGCTCGCACTCGCAGAAGTCCATCGAGCCAAACAGCGACTCCATCGTCGGGAAGTGCTTGATCAGTTCGTTCTTGATGCTGTCCTGCACCGCCGGCGGCCCCGACAGGGCGGGCAGCGACGGGCTGGCGGCCATCGTCTTGGCCACGGTGAACAGGTTGTAGACCAGGCTGCTCACCTGAGTCGCTTTGGTGTGGATCTGGCGGCCCGTTCCGAGGCGCGGCGGTCGCTTGTAGATCTCGAAGTACTTGTTGTCGTAGAGTTGGGCGAAGTCGGCGGCGTTGTAGGCGGTCACGTCGTAGGCTGAGGTGACGTTGAGGGCGGCCAGGACGGTCATGGCCTCGTCGTCGGGGGTGATCTGGTAGAGGCGGTGGAGCTTTTTCAGCGACGCCTGCCCGTCGTTGAGCGCCTCCGGCCCGCCCAGCAGCCCCTGGTTGTCGGCAAAGAAGCGATGCACCGGCGTCTGCCCCAGCCGGAAGCCCTGGGCGGCGGCCGACTTCAGCAGGTCGGCCGTCTCCTGGCGGGCCGCGCCCAGCTTCAGCGGGTCGCTCTCGTCGCGGTCGATGGCGCGGGCCAACACCTGCGTCGGGTAGGCCAGCCGCACCTTGCGGGCCATGTCGGCGGCGTAGGCGTCCAGCCGCTCTTCGACCTTTTCGCCGGTGTAGGAAGTCGGGATGAGCGCCGCCAGCGCAGCCGCGTCGCCGGCGGCGGCGGCCTCGATCTCGGCCCGCCATTTGTCGGCCTCATATAGGTCTTCCTCGACCAGTTCGGCCGGGTCGTCTACGCCGCGCTCCATCAGCCGTTTGAGCAGCGGCAGGCTGTTGCCCACCAGAAAGGCCAGCTTGCCCTGCCGCTGGAGGGCGGAGATGTCGTCGTCGGCCAGCCCGGCGGCCTTGACCTTGTCCCATAGGCCGCCGTCGCTGGCGCGGTGGGCCAGATAGACGGCGGCGAATTTAGCCTGGGCGTCGGCGCTGAGGCCGGAAAGCTGCAAGATGTCGCCATAGGTGGTGTTGGAGCCGGGGGCGGGCACGGCCAGCCGCACCCTGTCGGCGAAGGCGGCGAACTGCTCCTTGAAGCGCCCCATTGTGTCGTCGTCCAGGGCGACGATGCCGACCTGGCGCGCCTGAGTCAGCGCCTGCTCGGCCACGTCGGGGGCGATCTGGGCCAGCAGCAGCCGGTCGGACGGCAGCCCGGCGCGCAGCAGGCCGTAGAGCGCTTCATGGGGCAGGGCCACGTCCGGCTGCGCGGCCAACCGTTCGGACGTGGCCGCCAGCGCGATCAGGCGCGCGTCCCAGCCGGTGTCGCGGTTGAGCACGGTCAGGTCTTGCTGCTGGGCGTTCTCGACCACCGTCGCCAGGCGGGCCATTTCGCCCACGACGGGCGTCAGGTCGCCGGCCAGCCGTTGGTACTCGGCCGCCGGCGGGGCCAGTTGGGCCGGCGCGGCCAGGTTCAGCGCGGCCCGCGCCCCACGCACGAAGTTGAGCGGCTTGGAGAGCGCCGTCTCGTTGCCGGCGGCGTCCACGGCGCGCACCTCCAGGCTGGCCGAGCGGCCGCCGGGGTCATAGCCCAGGGCGTAGCGCCCGCCGGCGACGGTCGTCGTCTCACTCAGCAGCGTGGCCTGGCCGCCGAAGTCGCGCCGGTAGAGACGCAGGGTCACGTTCTCGGCCGGCAGGCCGTGCTGGAGCAAGACGCGCCCCTCCACGCTCTGCTCCTCGGCCGGCGGCGCGGCGGAGACGAGATCGATCACCTCCAGCGCGGCGGCGTCGGGCACGACGGGCGAGGAGGCCAGCGGGCGGCCGTCCGCGCCGATCACAGCCACGCGCAGGTGGATGCTCTGGACGCCGGGCAGCTCGTAGCGGATGGTGTAGCGGCCGTCGCCGTCGGTCGTATCCTCGCCCAGTCGGATGGGGCCGCGGTCGTCCTCGTGGAAGGCGCGCACCAATGCGCCGGGCTGCGGCGGGCCGTCGGCGCGGCTCACCTGGCCGCTGACAAGGCGGACGCACGTTGCGCCCTCCGGCTCCGGCTGTGCGGCGGGGATGACCAGGTCAATCGTCTCCACCGGGCGGGCGTCGCGCACCACGTCAGAGGTGTGGGTCGCCCCGCCCGTTTGCAGCGTGATGAGCAGGTCGGCGCGCAGCTTGGGCAGGTCGCGCAACTGGGCCACGGAGTACGCGATGGTGTAGCGGCCGTCGGCCGCCGGGCGGGTGCGGCCCAGAGAGGTTTGTGCGCCAGTGGCGGCGTTTAGGTCTAGCGCCTGGATCGCGCCGCTGGTGACGGGTTGGCCGTCGCTGTCGCTGATCGTCCCGGTGACGACGAAGCGACCGTTGCCGGCTCGTTCCAGCAGGGCGTTCCAGGTGGCGTCGTCCAGTTGCCCGGTGCGCTCCAGGCCGCTGTCGGCCTGAAACTGGACAAGCGCCTCTGTGGTGCTGTCGCCCTGCTTGGCGGCCCAGTGTTCATCATCATTGACGCGGTACCCCTGGAGGATCAGGAGGTGCTGGACAATCAGGATGGGCAGAACAGCGAGAGTGGTGCGATCCGGTTCGCCGGTGACGGCCAGCCCCAACCACTCCTGCACCCGGCGCAGGGCGGCGCGGGTGGCCGGGCCTAACTGGCCCTGCTCCCGCTCGCTGTCGGGGATGGCGAAGCCGAGCAGCATCAGGATTTGTTGAATGAGGATTAGGTTATTCATAAGTTGATCCCTCTATGCCTTGTGTCGCTCTGTTGTCCTGGCGGGCGTCTAGAAATGGAACTGCGCCGTCACGCCCAAGCGCGGGTTGGACAGAACGCGCTCGCTCAAATCGGGCATGAACCCGCCCGATACGTGGGTGATAAGCCCCTGGCTGTAATGGAAGTAGGACGCGCCCAGGGTCAGGCCGCTGGGAGTCCAGGGGTTGGCCGGCGCGCCGGCTATGGCCGAGAGGCCGGGGCTGGGCGGGGCCGGATCGGTGACGCTGACGCCCGGCGTATAGGTCAGCCCGAACACCCCGGCGTGGCCGGAGATGCCCGTTTCGCTGCTCAGGTTAAAGCCCCCGGTGATATAGGAGGTGAACAGCGGGCCGGGGCCGTAGAAGCGGCCGGCGAAGTTGACGCCCGCGGCCGAGGCGCTGCCGGAACCCTCCAGGTGCAGCGAAGGCAGGCCCAGCAGCCGCAGGTCGGCATTGGCCCGCAGCGCCAGCCCGCCGCCGGGGGCGGCGACACCCGTCCCGCGCGCCTCCAGGTTGATGCCGGGCACGTCCACCGTGGCCCGCAGCCGGGCCGAGTCCAGCGTCACGCCGCCGTCGGCGTTGACGCGACCGCCGGCATCCAGGCGCAGGCGACCAAAGTCACCGATGGAGGTGGCATCGAGCCGGCCCTGGAACCGGCCTCCGGCCAGCGTGGCCGTGGCGCGGAAGTCGGCCAGGGAGGTGGAACCCAATGACAAAGCGCCGCTGAGCCGGGCTGTACCTTCGCCCTGGGGAATGCCGGCCAGCAACGACCCGGGCAACCCGCTCACGCGCAGGCGTTCCGGCACGGGGATGCTCAACGTCGCCTCGCCGCGGGCGGCCAGGTTCAGGCCGGATAGGTCGCCCAGCAGCAGGCCACCCTGCAACTGCAACCCGGCGCGCCCCTGGGCCGTATCAATGGCCGCCGTGCCCGACAGATCGGCAAAGCCCGTTGTGCTCAGGTTCAGGCGGGGCACGTCGAAGATGAAGCTGGAGCGAACGCCGCCGCTGACCGCCCCCCGGCCGGAGACGCTGCGGCGGCTGGACAGCAGATCGTGAACTTGAAAGCTGCCCGCAATCCCGGTTGGCGCTACGTCGGTTAACAAGGGTGTTACGCGCACCGGCGGCTCCTGGCGCGGTGGATCCATGCCATTGGGATCGGCCAGCCGGATCGGATTGTTGCGGCTGTAGCGGTAGAGGTTAGGCCCATCCACCAGACCGGCCGGATCGGCTGCCGTCCACCGCCCCAGCCACGGCGCGTAGTAGCGGGTCGTGTGGTAGCTCAGCCCCGTCTCCTCGTCGCGCTCCATGCCGGTGTAGCGGTAGCGCTTGGCCGCCACCTCTACGTCCGCGCGCGCGGCCTGGAAGGCGGTCGTGCCGTAGGGGTGGTACTCCTCGTAAGAGATGAGCGCGGCGTCGGCGGCCAACTCCAGCGCGGCCGAGCCGAGGTGGTTGCCCAACTGGTAGCGGATGACCCGCGGCGGCGTGCCGTCGTTGACGTTGTTGCGCGTCTCCACCAGGGCGATGCGCTGCTTGTCGTCCATGACGTGGAGCGTGCGGCGCTCCAGCCCGGCGTCGGCCCCGGTGTGGCGGCGGTAGACCTCATAGCCGCCCAGGTAGAGGCGCTCCTCGCGCGGCGTCCCGTCGTCGGCGGCGATGACCTTGCGCGCCCGCTGCCCGGCGGCGTCGTAGAGGTAGTGGGCCGTCTCGCCGCCCGGCAGGTCAACCCGCTGCAACTGATCTTCAAAGTCCCAGCGCAGATTCTCGGCCGCGCCGCCCAGGTGGGGCAGGCGGGTCACGTTGCCGTGGGCGTCGTAGGTATAAGCCTCGGCCGGGTGGGCGTGGTCGTCGCCGACCTGCGTACTGCTTAGCCGGTTGCTGCGCTTGGCCGGCTCCAACAGGCTGGCTTCGTCGTAGGTGTAGGCCCGCGTCCAACTGCCGTTGGCGGCTACGTGGCGCATGGTCGTGAAGTTGCCCACGGCGTCGTACTCGTAGCGCTCGGTGTAGGTGCGCAGCGCCGTGGGGTCGTTGGGGTTGGCCCGCAGGCCGAAGAACGGATGATCGCGGTAGGTTGCGCCGGGCGGCGGCGGGCCGAAGTTGTGGCCCGTCTGGGCGATGTGTTCGCGGCCGGTGGCCTCGATCAGCCGGTAGAGGGCGTCGTAGGTGTAGCTGCTGACGGGCGCGACCTGCTCGTTGTTGTGGAAGATGGTCGGCAGGGCGGCGTCCTCGATGCGGCTGATGTTGCCGGCCGGGTCGTAGGTGTAGCGCAGGTTCTGCACGACGGTCGCATTGGCAAAGAGCGCCCCTAACCCGTTCGGCCCGGCTGGGCGCGTGGTGCGCAGGTTGGTCAGCCGGAAGGTGAGCGGGTCGTAGGTGGTGGTCGTCGTCGCGCCGTTGGCGTAGGTGATGGCTTGGCGTTGCCCCCTGGCGTCGTAGTCAATGTCGGTCACGAAAGGCGTGGCCGGGGTCGCGCCCTCTAGCTCCACCTCTACCCGCTCCAGTAGGTTGGCTTCGTTGAACGTCGCCCGGTAGACGCTGCCGTCGGGCGTGGTGGCCGCCGTGGGGCGGTTGAGCGCATCGTAGGCGGTGCGGCTGGTGAACGTCTCTAGCATGGCCGGGGGCGGGTTTAGCCAGTTGATGGCCGTCTGGTAATCGGCCACCATCTCGCGCCGGCCGGCCAGCAGGTTGCCCTTGAAGTCGTAGGCGTCGCTGGTGACGATGCCCGCGCCGTCGCAGACCTGGTAGACCCGGCCGCGGTGGTTGGTCTCGTCCCCCTGCCCCTCGCCATAGACGGTGCGCTCGGCCAGCCGCTCCGCGCCGTTCTCGGTCACGAACAGCCCCGTCGGGCGTCGCAGGGCGTCGTAGGTCAGGCGCCGGGTGAAGCCGCGGCTGTCGAAGGCGCGGATGGACTTGCCGGCGGCGTCGTTGAGCGTCCAGCGCTCGCCCGCCTCCATGCTGCTCTGGCGCAGGCGGGTGCCGAGCATGTCGTAGGCGAAGCGCATGACGGCCCGGCCGAGGGGGTCGTCGGTCTGGGCGATGGCGTCGCGCACCTGGCGCTGATTGCCCTCGATGTCGAGTTCGACGCGGCTGGCGAAGAGCGCGTGTTGCCCCGGCTGGGCCGGGTCGGGGCCGTTGTCGGCCAGGGTCAGGAAGGGGCGGCCGAGGGCGTCGAAGTGGGCGATTGTGGGCGTGCCGGCGTGGGCGGCGGCCTGGGTGGCGGCGGTTGTCTCGGCGGCGCGCAGTGTGGCGTCGGGGTAGCGGGCGGCTAGGGCGGCGGCGTGGGCCGGGTCGGTGCGCAGAGCGTGCCAGGTGGGGCGATGCGCGGCTTCGGGCAGCCGGGCCAAGAAGCCGCGCACGTCGGCGTCGGCCGCCGGGTCGAGAGTCACGGTGTCGTTGGCGTCGTAGGTCGCCTGCTGCCACGGGTCGAAGACGACCTTCTCCCAACTGTGGTCGGGGCGGATGGTGGCCACGACGCGGCCGGGCGGGTCGTAGAACAGGATGGGGCTGACGCCGACGCGGACGCCGAACTCGAAGGCCTGGCTGTCGGAGAAGAACGGCTCATACTGCCGGACGGGCTTACCCTTGTTGTTGAAGATGGTCCAGCCGCTGCCGACCCAGCGCGGGTCGGTGTCGGCGGCGGTCATCTCCGGTTGGCCGTCCGCGCTCAGGACGATCTGGCCGGCGGCGGCGCGTCGCGGCGTCGGCCCCGGCTCGGCGGGCAGCTTCTTCTGCGCCTCGCGGCCGAAGCCGTCGGCGTAGCTGAAGCGCAGTTGGATCTTCAGATCGCCGGGCGACGGAGGATTGACGTGGCTCTCGCGGGCTAGCGTGGCGGCGCAGGCGGGGCGGCCGTCGCGCGCCCAGCCGTCGAGGTCGTAGAGGATGCGCGTTGTGGCGCTGCCCAACAGGGGCGCGGCCAGCGGGCGCGGGTCGGCGGCGGCGAAGAAGGCGTCTAGCTCGGCCGGGGTCGGATCGGTCTGGAAACCGGCCAGCGAATCCCCTTCGGCGGGGGCCGGGGCGGGCTTGCCCATGACGGCCGTGCCGACGACCAGCCCTAGCGCGTCGAAGGCGGCGGCGGCGCGGTTGCGGTTGGGGTCGGTCAGCAGGCGCGGTTGCAGGACGCGGTAGTCGTTCTGGGCCAGGGTGGCGTTGCCGGCGGCGTCGGTGGTGCGCGCCGGCAGCAGGTCGTGGGCGTCGTACTCTACGGTCGTCTCGTGGCCGAACGGGTCGCGGAAGCGGCGCGGCAGGAAGAAGTGGGCCTGCGCCTCGGCCCGCTCGGCGGCGGCGGTCACGGCCTGCGGGTGGTAGAAGACGCGCCCGGAGGCAACCCACCAGCCACCATCCAGGGCCGCGTAGCCGCCGCCGTCCTCGCCCTGGCCGGTCAGCAGCGGGCCGGGATCGGCCGGCAGCAGCGGTTGACCGTCGCGGCTGAACACCTGGGCCAGCACCCCCGGCGTCAGGGCTAGTTTGATGGTCTCGCCGGGCAGGGCCAGCCGCCCCATCTGGCGTGGCGGCAGCAGGGCGCTCAGGTCGTCGGCGCGGTAGAGGGTGCGGACGCGCTCGATGAGGCGCTTCTCCAGTTGGCCGGCGGTGGGGGGCTGTTCATAGGGGATGGGCGTCGCGCCCGTCCCGTCGGCCAGCAGGCCGGCCAGGGTGAAGCGGCCACCCGGCGCGAGCGCGAGGCCGGTCAGTTCGTAGGTGCGCGACTCGGCCGGCAGCGGCGCGCGGTGGTCGCCGGGGTGGGCGGCCGGGTCGTCGAGGGGAAGGGTGACGTCGTTCTCGCTGTAGGTGACCAGCGTCGTCGTCTGCCGCTCCCGATCCCACGGCTGGCCCAGCGGCGAGGCGCGGCGGCCATAGCCGACGGTGGCCGACTTGAGGACGTTGCCGTAGCCGTCCACCGCCAGCGTCAGGGCGTGCTGGCGGCGTGGGTTGGCCGGCTCGCGCTCGTAGTGAGTGGTGAGGGCCTCGCGCGGGTGGCTGAAGAAGACGGCGTGCCGCCGCTCGCCGCGCGGTTGCAGCCGCCGGACGGTGAAGTTCTGTTCGGCGACGGTGTAGGGGTGGCCGTAGGGGGTGTCGGGAGTGACGCCGACGCCATCGAGGGCGTAGACCTCCTGGCGCAGCATCAGGCCCTTCAGCGCGCGGGCGGCCTCGCGCTCCTCGGCGATGGTCAGATTGTCCGGCAGAATCGTGTCGTCCAGCAGGCGGGCGGCGGCCTCGTCGTCGTCGTGGCGCCAGGCCGGTTCGCGGTAGTACTCGTCACCGTGAGTGGCGTCGAATAGCCCGGCGAAGAAGCGCGAGACGTTGTCGCGGCCGAGGTAGACGCCGGTGTGGTACCACGTCCGGGTCAGCACCGGCGGCACGTGGCCGGCGGCGTCGTCGTTGTCGCCGGGGGGCAGCGCGCCGCTGGCGGTCAGCGCGGCGAACGCCTCCGTGTCCGTCTGCTCCACCATTCCGAAGCCGCGGAACTCGCGCTCTTCGCCGTCGAAGTAGCCGTGGTGGTAGGCGTAGGTGGTTACGAAGCGGCTGCGGCTGACGTGGTCGTAGGTCTCGACGCGCTCGACGACGTGGACGGGGAAGGGCAGGCGGGTGATCCACGGCCGGCCGGTTTGCCGGTCTTGCAGGTAGAACTTGGTCGAGGGGGCGTAGTGGAGGCGCGTCTCCGCGCCGAGGTTGTTGACGATGCGGACGAGCAGGTGGGGCTTCTCGTCGCCCATGAGGTTGACGTAGCGCATTGGCCGGCGGGCGTCGCCGGGCAGGGGCGACGACCAGACCAGGCAGGCCGTGCCGTTGCCCAGCAGGTCGGTGGCGACGACGTCGGTCAGGTTGCCGGTGGGCGGGAAGATGTCGAGCGTTTGCGCTTCGCCCCAGCCATTGCCGGACTGGTTGAAGTAGAGGCGCACGCCGTCGCGGTGGAGGTAGATGAGATCGGTCGTGCCGCTGCCGTCAATGTCGGCCAGCCGGACGCGCCGCTGCTCGAACTGGTCGGGGTTGTCGAACCAGGGAGCGTTGTCCATCGTCACTTTGGCCCCGAAGCGGCCGTAGCCCAGGTTGGGCCAGTAGCACACCTCGCCGTTGCGCACGCGGGCCAGGTCGGTCAGCCCGTCGCCGCTCAGGTCGGCCAGGTAGATGGATTGCGAGCCATCGGCGAAGACCAGGCGCGGGCCGCGCTCCTCGTCGCGCGGCTGCGGCGCACGTTGGGCCGGGCCAAAGCCAGCCTCGGCCAGCGAGGGATGCCAGACCAGCGCGTCGTCCTCGGTGATGAGCACGTCGGCGTGGCCGTCCCCGTCCAGGTCAACGAAGCGCAAATTGGGGTCGCTCAGGGCGCGGTTGAGGCGGGCCGCGAAGGGGCGAAACGCTGCCCAACTCTCGGCCTCGTCGTGCTCATAGAGGCCGGGCAGGGGGCCATCGAGTACGACCAGATCGGGCTGGCCATCGCCGGCCAGATCCATGAACTGCGCCCCGCCGCCCAGCGACTGGTTGGGCCGGGCGGCCACCAGCTCGACGGGCGCGAAGCGGGCTTCCAGATGGGCAATACCTTCATGGCCGGCCACGTCGCGGGTCTGCCGGTTAATGGTGCTGAGGTTGCGCTTGTAGAACCACGCCCCGCCCTGCTCGGTCAGGATGCCGGGCACGCCCTCGCCGTGCAGGTCGGTCCACTGGTAACTACCGTTCAGCCCGGCGGGCAGGTTCTCCAGGCTGGCCCCGTCTACCTCCTCGACGACGCTCTGCACCACCGGCCGGGTGTACTCAAAGGCCAGCGGCGGCAGGCTGCGCTTGCGGTAGCCGGCCCCGTCGCGCCGGTAGCCGGATTGGGTGATGGACAGCAGGCAGGAGTAGACCGGGTCGCGGGCGGCGTCGGGGGTTTGCTCGTGGGCGTAGGTGAAGTCGGTGGAGCGCACCAGGCAGTCGGCCAGCACGTCCGGCTCGTCGGGGAAGTGGTGGAACAGCAGCACGCGCCGGCAGAGGCGGTAGGTGCGCACCTCGAAGCCGGGGCGATAGGTCGAGAAGGGGTCGTTGCGGCGCGGCCAGGGGCGGGACTCGGCCGGGGTGGGGGCGTCGGGGTCGTGGTCGCCGTAGTCGAAGACGACCTGGAACATCCAGCCGGCGGCGGCGATCTGGGCCGGGGTCAGGTGCGCCGGCCGTCGCCCCTCGCCGTCCAGCAGCGGGACGCGGTTGCCGTAGCGGATGTGCTTGATGGTGCGATTGACCCGGCGGCGCGGGTCGGTGGCGTCGCCGCGGTTGGCCTCGTGGGCCTGGCGCAGATCGAGGTCGGTCGTGTCCTCGGCCTTGTAGTCGTAGACGACGGCGTTGCCCCGGTCGTCGCGCGTCTCGCAGATGAGCCAACTGAAGACGCGCCGGGCGTCGGCCGGGTCGGCGATGCGCGAATTGGCGTCTTTGCCGTAGAGGGTCAGGACGTTGTCCTTGCTGATGGAGCGCCAGTACACGTCGCCCGCGTCCGGCCCGTCGCTCTTCGTCCAGCGCTCGATGCGGGCGAACAGCCCTTCGACGCGCGGCCGGTAGCGGCGGATGCGGTAGCCGGGGAAGCTGGTGGTGTCGTCCGGCGCGGCGACGGGAACCAGGTCTTCCGCGCCGGAGAGCAGGAAGACGTCGGACTCGGCCGCGTCGTCGTAGCGGGGCAGCCCCTTGTCCGTCTTGCGCGTGATCTGCGGCAGGCCCAACGACCAGCCGAAGCCAAAGGGGCCGTTGCCGGCGCCGGAGTCATAGCTGAGGGAGAGCTGCGGGCCGAAGCCGGCGCGGCCGGGACTGACGGCGATGGGCACGGACAGGGAGCCGGTGCCGGTGACGGGGTTGGCGGCGAACTTCTCGCCGATGCCGCGAATGGCCCCGCCGCCCTTGGGCAGGGTGATGGCCGGGGGCTGGAAGGAGGTAGGTTCGGTGGTTGCTGCCCCATTGCGGGCGGCTGTGCGGTTGGAAGCTTCTGATTCGTTACCTGGCACGCCGATATCTCCTTAAACCGTTACGACGGAAAGCAGACGGGCGACGGACGTACGCGCCTCAACGAACGAACAAAGCGGCCAGAGCAGACAAAGCTGCCGGCGCTATTCCTGATGATCGAACTGGTGGCCGTCCTGGCAACAGACGGTCGGACACTGAGAGAAAGCTGACTGTTGAACAGTATAAGGCAGGATGGGCGGTTGTCAATAGGGGTAAAGTTGGATAGGCGCGAAAAGACCTCACGCCAAGACGCCAAGAACGCCAAGCTCAGAATTCTGAGCTTGGCGTTCTTGGCGTCTTGGCGTGAGACTTTTTCAGCGGTGGCGCTCGACGCCGACCTGTTGGCACATCGCCAGCACCGGGCAGGTGGAGCAGCGGGGCAGTTGGCCGGTGCAGATGTGCTTGCCGAAGGGGACGAGCAGGCGGTTGATGGTCACCCAGTGCTCACGCGGCAAGACCTGCTCCAGTTCGACCATCGTCTGTTCCGGCGTCGGCGCGGCCACAGTGCCCCAGCGGTTGGTGACGCGGTGGACGTGGATGTCCACGCTGATCCACGGCTGATCGCAGGCGATGCCCAGGGCCAGATGGGCGCACTTGACGCCCACGCCGGAGAAGGCCAGCAGGGCCTGTTCGTCGCAGGGCAGTTCGCCATCATACTGCTCGACAATTTGGCGGGCGATTGTCTGAATCTGGTACGCCTTGCGCTCGTGGAAGGTGCTGGGAGTGATGAGGCGGTCAATCTGCTCCGGGGTGAGTTGAGCCATCGCTTCAGGCGTGCGGGCCACGTCCAGCAGGCGGCGCGAGATGGGCAGCGACTCCTCGTCGCGGGTGCGGATGGAGATGATGCAGGCGATGAGTTGCTCGAACGGGGTGGCGTAGCCCAACTCGGCCAGCTCGAACATGGCCGCTTTGGGGTACGGGGCGACAGCGGCCGCGATCCGGCTGAGGGCCAGGTCAATGTCAAACGGTTGCTTGGGGGGCGCGTCGTTCATGCCTTTCAACTCACTTCGAGGCGCAGGGTTACGCTGTCGCCTTCCGCAATCTTCTCCGCCCGCCGGACGCTGTCCTTGAGGGGCACAATGTAGCTGCCGTCTTTCGGAAACAGGGAAGTCTGCCAGGTGGTTGAGCCGATGTGGGCGGTCACCGGAATCATGCCCCAACCATAGGTGACAGAGCCGGCGATGAAGCGCAACTCGTGACTCTGCTCCTCCGGCACGGTGACGAAGTAGTAGGGGGACGGGCCTTTCCAGAACCAGATTTTGCCGGTGAATTCGAGGTTCATTATCATCTCCTGTTGGACGGCGCTCACAAGTGTAGCCAACTCTTGACGAGCGGCGAACCGAGCCGCAAGGAGAGATTATTATGAAATTGCAAACAACATCGTTTAGAGTCCTGTGCCTGACTTTAGCAACCGCCATCGTTCTGGCCCTGTCGGCCTGTTTGCCGGCGGCGACGACCGAGCCGGAGGCGACCCAGACCACGGCCGAAAGCACGGCGCAGATTGCCAACCCGGCTTCCGAGAACTGCATCACTCAGGGCGGCGCGCTGACCATCGAAGAGCGGGGCGACCTGGGCCAGGTCGGCGTCTGCTTTTTCGAGGACAACCGGCAGTGCGAAGAGTGGGCGCTGCTGCGGGGTGAATGCCCGGTGGGTGGGGTGAAAGTGACCGGCTACGTCACCGAAGCCGGTCGCTTCTGCGCCATCACCGGCGGCGTGTACAGAACCAGCGGCGACGGCCCGGCCGACCCCGAACAGGGCGTCTGCACCTTTGCGGACGGCTCGCAGTGCGACGCCTGGGAGTACTACAACGGGGTATGCGCCGCCGGAACGCCCGCCGCGCCGACCCAGTCCGGGGCGGGCATCCAGCCCTTGTCAATGGAACTGTGCGACGGGATGGCGCAGGCCATGTCCCACTTCCTCAACGACCTGATCCCAACGGTGACGGACGAGGCGCTCAACGATCCCGCCACCGGCCTTAGCGGCACCGGCTGCCAGTCCACAATCACCGGCACCGGCGCGGACTTTGAAAGCCCGACGGCGGTGGCCGGCGTGCTGGCGGGGATGCTGGAGGAGCAAGGCTGGACGCAAGACGTGATGCTGCTGGCCGATGGGCCGACGGGCACATCGCAGGGCTTCCGCAAGGACAATCAGATCTGCCTGGCCGGCGCTAACTGGTCGCCGGCCGAGTCTGCCAACTGCGCCGACGACCAGCCCATCTCGGCCTGCCAGTTGACGCCGGAGCAGCAGTTGTATAGGGTGACGCTTAATTGTGGGGTGGAGGCTCAAAACTGAGCGTCCACACGTTCAAGGGACGCTTGCGCCCGGCGAGCGTCTCCTGAAGCTCGAAGCCATAACGTTGATAGAAGTAATTGGCCGGCAGATCGGCCGGGCACTTGAGGGCAATGCGAGAGCAGTCCATCCGGCGCGCCTCAGCCTGCAAGGCGTCGAGCAGCGCGCGTCCCACTCCCTGCCGCCGCGCCCCAGCGTCAATGGCAATGTGGTACAGGGTGATCTGGCCATCGCGCCGGCGGTGGTAATCTACGAAGCCGATCACCTCTTCACCCTTGATGGCCACCAGCATCTCCTGCCGCTCGATTTGCTCGCGCAGCGAGGGGAGAAGCACAAAGCCCAGTTCATGCCGGTGCGCGTCGGCCAGACGCTTGACGCGCGCCAGGTCGCCCACCGTTGCCTCTCGCACCGTAGGCCTATTGCCAGATGTCGAAGGCATTTTCCTCCTCAGGTGGCAGGCTGCTGCCGCCGTGGGCGCTGCGCCGCGGCCGGACGCGCACGATTTGCACCGTCTCGGCCTCGTCGTTGACGATGACTGCCTCCCCGGTGCGGCTCAGGTTGCGGATATAGGTGCGAAGCTCGCCGCCCATATAGTCCTGGCTCAGGCTGTTGAGGGCCTGCACGTCATCGCGACTGGTTAGTTTGTGCGATAGGATGATGTCACATTGGGACAGCACTTCGGGGTCAATGGCCGACGGCTGCTGGCTGGCGACGACCAGCGAGAGGCCCGGCTGGCGGCCCTCCTTGGCCCAGCGCACCAACTGGTCTTTGGACAGCGTGGCCGTGCCTTTGGGTACGAACTGGTGCGCCTCGTCAATGAGCATCCACACCCGCGGCAGAGGCGTGGCCAGGCCAAACTCTTCGCGGAGCCGGGCGTCGGCCCGGGCGCGAAACAGGTTACGGGCAATGATAGAGACGGTCAGATTGCGCAGGCCGCGCACCCCCGGCTCCAGCCGGCTCAGGTCGAGCACGTTGACCGCGCCAGGCAAGAATAGCTCTGGGATGGGCGTGTACCCCTCCTCCGCGAAGAGTTGCCAGCCGCGCGCCGCCTCCAGCCGGTTGAGTAGCGCCTCTTTGCTGCTGTCGTTGGCCTTGCCGTCCCGCTCCACCATCTGTATCAGGTCAGCAATGGTGAACGCCTGGCCACTCTGGTGTAGGCGCTGCGCGGCCCGGAACAGCGTGATGCCCAGCGGCTTGTTGATGTCGGCGTCGAACAGGTCACACCAGCCGTCGGGTGATAGGTCGGATGGGTTCAGCCGCAGCGGCACGATGGCCACACCACGCTGCGCCAATGACGACAGCACGTCGGCGTCATAGAGCGCCTCGGGCCGACCGGGAACGAGCAGCCGCACGTCATACCCTTTGGTGGACAAGCCCCACTGGTAGAGCGTCTCCTGCTGGGCGGCGTTGCCCTGCACCATGGTGTGGTAGACGCCCATCGGATCGACCAGGATGGGGATGATGTTGCGTTCGGCCGCGCCGAGCAACTCTTCGACCAGCACGCCGAGGGTGTAGGACTTGCCGCTGCCGCGCTTGCCGCAGATGAGGGCGGCATGCGCCCCACCGATGTTTAGATAGGCCGGCTTGGCGTCGTGGGCGTCCTGGCCCAGCATCAGTTTCATGGGTTAACCTCGATTCTGACCAGCGGCACGATGCTCTCCCAATAGGAAAGGCCGCCGTGTACGCCGCTGTTGTTGGCGCGTAGCGTCGCGCCCAGGTAGGGGTAGTGGTAGAGCGAGAAGGTGTCCGGCCCGGCTTCGAAGCAAGTGGCCGACGCGTCGTCGGGCAGCCGCCCCACGCCATAGCGCGGGCTGGCCGCCGCCGCGCCGCCGGCCGGCCGCAGCGCGTGCTCTTGCTTCCAGAGCATACCGTGATCCGACGTCAGGTAGACCGCGCCGCCGGCCCCTCGTCGCGCCATCAGTTCCACCAGGCGGTGCAAATCGGCGCGCACGGCGGCCACCGTCGCCTCTACCTCGCGCCGGCTGACTTCGCGCCGCCCGTGGGCCAGCCCGTCCGTTCCGATGCGCACCATCTGGATGTAGAGGCCGTCTAGCGGTTCCCCCTCCAGCAGCGCCAGCGCCTCGGTCACGCTGCTGACACGCGCCAGGGGCATGCCCTCGAATAGGACGGCAGCCACGTCGTTGCTGCCCCGCTCCCAATAGGCGTAGCCGCGCGCCCGGCCAAGCCCCACCGTGCCCAACCGCTGGGCCAGAGGCGGCCGGCCAACAATGGCCGGGAAGCCAACATCGCAGGCGATGGTTCTGTCGGGCCGGCGAAAGAAGGTAATGGAAGGGCCGTCAATGAAGACCGGCTCGGCACCCTCCGGCCAGTGGGCCACGTCGTCGTAGCTCAACCCGTCTACCAGCAGCAGCGCCACCGTCCGGTAGCCGCGCGTCTGAGCGTCACTGGCGATACGGTCGGCCACGCCGTGGTGGGTCAGCAGCGTCCGCGCTGCCGGCAAGCGCCCCGGAAGCCCGGCGTTAATCAGTTCGGCGTCGGGCAGTTCGGTTAAGTTCAGCGTCAGGAAACGGTCTTCGTAGGCGCGGTCGGGCTGTGTGATGAGCACCGGCCCCGCCGGCCCCGCCTCTAGCGCATCCATGGCCAGGGCCACCGACCGCGCCGCGACCGCGACCTCTGCCTCCGGCGGCAGGCATAGCGGCAGCAGGGGGTGGACGCGCCCCATCACCGGCGCGACAGCCAGGGCGCGCCGCAGTTCGTCAATCATGGACAATGCGCTCCACCATGATGCGCACGCGCCGCTTGGCCTGTAGGCCGCCCAGCGCCCGCCAGAACGCCTCCTCGCCCAGCCCGGCCGCCCCCTGGCGCGCCAAACCCAGGTCGACCGGGCCGCGGTCGGGCATGGCCGACAGCAGCGACTGCTCCTCGTCGGTCAGTTTTAGCTGCTGCAACTCGCGCCCCAGGGCTTGCACCTGCGGGGCCAACTGGCCGATGGCTCGCGACACGGCCGCCAACTGGCCCAGCAGTTCGCGGAAGCGACCGCCTGTTTCCGGGAAGTCAGCGATGGTAGCGTCGCTCTCGGCCGCAGCGCGCGCCGCAGCCAGCGCCTCTTGCCAGCGACCCAGTTCGCCGCGCAGTTGTTCCGCCCGGCCCCGTGTCAGCGCCTGTTCGTCGGCTGGCAAGCTCTTCAACAGGGGGGATTGCAGCGTGTCGCGGATGCTGCCCAGCTCCTCCCGTAGCCGGCTGTCGAAGCGCTGCACCACCGTGCCGCGCAGTGTGTCGCCCACGTCGGTGCGCAGCCGGGCCTGGCTCTCCCCTGGCGCCAGCGGGTTGAACTGGTGCAACTGCCATAGCCGATCCGAGGGCAGCCCCAGAGCGGCCGTGATCGCGTCGCGGTAGCCGGATTGGAGGGTCGTGAACGCGCCGATGGACTCCAGGCGGATGGCGCGCACCTCGTCCGATAGCCGGCTCAGATGGATACTGAACGAGGGTGAGTCGGGCAAGGCGTCAAGTTTGCCGGCGCTCAGATGCCCTTTGATCTCACGTGAAAGCTCATTGAAGGCCTGGCGCTGTCCACTGACCAACTCCCCCATTTGGTTCAGATCGTCGCTGAGGCGATTGCCATCGGTGATCACCTTGACCCAATCAACGTATTCGCCATACTGTTGGGCAAACTCATTCTGTCGTTGGCGAAGCGCATCGAGCTTGTGATGGTGCCCTTTAACGGCCTTGACCAACGCGACCAGATCTTCGACGGACACTTGCTCCTGGGCCAACGCATTTTGTGTCGCTTCGACATTGCGCTGCAGGGCGGTGGTGTCTTCATCGAGTTTGACGCATTGGCGCAACAGCCCGATCCGTAGCTGGTCATTGATCTGTGAGACGTACTCTACCGATCCTTGCACAGCGGCGCTCAATGCCTCTCGCTTCTTGGGTTCAACCGGCGACAGCAGCCGTGCCAGCCGGCCAATCTCTTCGTGTTGCGACGTCCGCTTACCGCGCGCGTAGTTATCTATTTGTTGGCGCAACGCCCGCGTCCCCTTCTGTCGTTGGTGAAGCTGATTGTCGTCGGGCTTTTTGCGTAACTCATTGCTGACGTACTGCCTCGTCTTGGTGGCGGCTTCGGCCCACTGCTTCAACTGCGGATCGGTGAGGAAACCCTCTTGCAACACAGTGATGTCGCGCAGACAGTGATCTATTTCTGCTTCCAGTTCATCCACCGAGGGAGCCAGCGTGACAGCCTGGCGCAGCAGCCCCAGGCGCGCATCCTCCTCGGTCAGACCGCGGACGTTCATCAACTCCAGCAGAGCATCAATCTCGCTTTCCAAATAGCCCAGGCACCGCGCCCGATCATACACCTCCTGCTTAGATAGGGTATGGACTGTGCGCATCTCAGGCCCGACACGAATTTGTTGGCGGCTGGGGCTTTCCTCCAGCCAGGTGCTAATGGCGCGCTCCAGCGGATGAAGCGTAAAGCGCACCGTGCCCACGCCCTTGCCCGGCAGCTTGTTCACGCCTTCGATCAGGGTGGCGAAGTTGCGCGCGTAGTTCTCGATGCTGGCACCCGTCAAGTTGAGCTTCTTAGCAATCTCCTCCTTGGTTCCTTCTACGTCGCTCACGCCTTGTCGCTCGTAGTTCGATTCCAGTAAGTTCAGAGCGTTGCGGTAGCGTTGTATCGAACTGGTCCAATTTTGGACAATGACCAGCGGTTTATAGTCGGGGTAGATCGCTTCGAGCATCTTCAGCAGCGCCAGTTCGACAATGCGCTCCTGTCCGGCGGTGATCGGCCGGCCAACCATCTCGTTGAACATCTGGCGGAAGGCGTTGTCCAGAAGGTCCGGCTGGAACTCATAGCGCATGATCTGGTCATCCTCTTTGGGGATGCCGACGCCGGCGCGCTGCTCTTCAATGACCTGATGCAAGTTGAGCAGCAGCAGCGGCGTCAACTTGTAGGGTGAGACGATCAGGGCGATCGTCTGCTCCAACCGAGGCGAGAGGTCAACGGTGCGCCCCATCAGGTTCAGCGTCAACTCGATGGTGTGCGCCGCCGTGTCCATGTGCAATGGCTCTTCCAGCGTTCGCCGTTCGCCCTCGCTTTTGTCCAGATGGCGTCGCAGCCGAATCTGGATCAGCACCTCGCCCAGGCTACCGGCGTCCTTGACCGGCTCGTCTTCCCACAGCAGGCGCACGTGAACGGTACGTTCGGGATAGCGCAAGCGGCCGGCGGTGAAAGCGCCTTGCAGCACTAGGCCGGCGTTCTGGGTAAAGCGCGCCGCCATCTGGGAGATGACTTTCCACTGGTTCTCCGGGAAGACCTTGGCCCGTAACAGCGCGATCACGCTACTCATGGCCCGCTGGTGGGTTTTGTCGGACGTCTCGACGTAGTTGCGCCAGAACTCGCGCGTGGTCGTGCTCAACCAGTCTGTCTGAACCTTGCTTTTCTCCAGGCCGACCAGGGTGATGCCTTTGTTGCGCACGTCGCCGATGGTCAGGATCAGGTCGCCGTGGGCGCTCTGAGCCAGGTCGTCGAACGCTTCTACCAGGCCATAGCGCTCTTGCATGTCGCGCGGTATGCCTTCGTTGGGGAAGGCCGCCGCCCACTTGATGGCCCGTTCGTGCGACGCGCGGCCCTTCACCAGTGAATGGTCAAGGGCGCGCGCCGTCACCTGGGCGATGCGCTTGGAGCTGTCATAGCGGATGGCACCGGCCAGCAGATCGTTGACCAGCGTCTCCGGCATGTAGGTCATGTTGTGGGCGTAGCCGCGCTCCTGATAGAGGCGCGTGGCGCGGCGAAAGGTGTTGATGACGGTGCGCGGCCCATCGGACAGGTCAGGACGAGCGCCGATCTGACCCAGCGCGGCCAGGCATTCGGCGCTCAGGATGCGGTCGCGGTGGTCCTCGAAGTCGTGCTCTCGGGCCAGATTGCGCCACAGGCGGGCCGGAAACTCCTGGTCGTAGACGGTGCGCAAGTCGAGGCTGACCTGGAGCAGGCGATGGATGAAGTCGCCGCGCTGGTCGCGCAACACCTCCAGTTCGCGCGGGGGGATGACCACGACCAGGCCAAAGGGCAGGTGGTTGCGGCGAGTCAGGATGTTGGAGACGACGTCGAAAAAGGGCGTGATGGGGTCTTTGATGCCGGCTTTCACTTCCGGGTCAATGTACTGCTGCAACTCGTCGGCCAGCACCAGTAGTCCATCAAAGCCGGCGTGGCGAGCGATGGCTGTCATCTGCTCAAAGAAGGCGATGTAGTCGGCCGGAGTCAGTTCCAGGATGTCGGGCTTGTCGCGGATCATCTGCCGGGCGGCGACCTCGGAGATGGCATAGCGTCGGGCCAGCGCCGCGGCGTTGCGCTCAATGAGGGATTGGTAGAACGCCTCGGCCTCGCCCAGCGAGGCATCATGGGGGCGCGTGCGGCCGATTTCATAGCGCGCCCAGCCATAGGTGGCGCTAATCAGGTCGGTTAGCTTGTTCAACTGGAACGGGGGCACGGCCAGCAGGTTCGCTTCCCGGGCCCGTTGCCAGAGGTAAAGGGCGGTGCTGGTCTTGCCGTGGCCGTATTCGGCGGTGATGTAGCCGCGCACGGCCCCGTTGTTCTTGACCTCACGAATGACCTCTTTCTCGAAGTCGGTCACGCTTTGGCCGCCGCCACCCCCGGCCCGCCGGCCAAACGGGACGTAGGTGCGCACGTGGCGGTGGTAGGCGTCATCTACCATCGCCGGATGGGTCATGAGATCCTCGGCTCGTTGCGTGGCGACGATCTCTTCTTTGTCTAGAATGGCTTGCAATCCTTCGATGCTCATGGGTGTGGTAGCTCCCTTACAGGGTGGCGTGGATGATCTGCCAGAGGTTGGCGCTCTCCGGCATTGTAAGCGCGTAATGCTCCAGTTCGCTCAGGTTGTGGAGCACAGCGATGACGTCTGTCTCGTCTGGCGGAGAAAGCTCCAGGGCCGGCAGCAACCCTGGATTGGGCCGGCGCGAAATAAGCAGGGCCGCGTGAACGTTCGCTAATTGGAGGGTGGCCAGCAAGCGGCGAAGAGGGCGCTCATCGGCGTCAACGTTATCAACGATAACCGGCCGGCCAGGAGGAACCGCGTCCGGCGCAAACAACTCGGGCGCGGCGAAGAAAAGAGCCTCCTGCTCGCGGGCCAACGCCCAACCGAGGAACGTCTTGCCCACACCGGCCGGGCCGTGGAGGTTCACTTTTTCCGGGTAGCGCCAGCGTTCGACGACTTGATCGAATAGCCGGCGCTGATGGTCGGCCAGGCGGTCGCGCCGGGCGCGCACCTTGAGACGGTTCTGAAGGGTGAGCAGACGGCTCATCTTGTCCTCGGGTCTAGCGTCGCAGCAGGTCACTCATGGTTGGCCAGCGCAGGAAACGAATGAAGCGGCCATAGGCCCCGGCGGTGGTGCCGGGCGTCACGATCTGCGGGTAGAGCGGCAGCATCCAATCGAACGTCCGGTCGAGCGCGGCCGGCTCCAGCAGGCAAAGGCGGCTGATCGCCTCCCGGCGCGCCGGCGTCAGAAGGAGGTCAATGCCCAGGGAGGCGTCGGTTTGTTGGGCGATGTGGGCGGTGGCAAGTAATGCTAACTCTGGTAAACAGAAACTGCGACGTGTAAATATGTCAGCTTCGATCACTGGCGGTGACAACGCTTCCAACCACTTCCGCACGCCGCGTATACTCTTTGAGCCGAAGGATATGTTGTCGCCAAACAACTCTTTCGCCGAGTTGTTAACTTCCTCAGACACAATATTGACTGTAGAAAGTACTTCGATAGGAGAGTGACTCCAAAGGCTATTAACAACCTGCTGATAGGCCCATGACTCAGTTCGAGAACGGGCCTCTGATGGGTCATAGGCTGTGTAAATGCAGAAGTGAGCGAGGTCGGCTCTTATCTCGGGCCGGATCGTGGCCAATGTATGGCCGGCTTCAGTAAGCTTAATTTCTTCATTCGCGTCTCTTTTGAGTAGGCCACACATTACGGCAAATAGATGGAGCTCGGAACGCCTTCCGAAGCCAAGTTCATTGGCAAAGTCCATGAGAGAACTGGCAGATTCAAACGTAATGCCTTGCTCATGCATATGCGATATAAGCATAAACAATCTATCAGGACTGGCGTCTGGGGGAATATGGGTTGTTATGCTTGTTTCAACCATCGGTGGTATTCCTGCTGATACCGCGGAGAGCCGGTCTCATAGATGCGCTTAATCTTGTCGAAACAACCGTTATTCAATAGCTCGACTGTTTCATTAATCACCATCAAGTTATGCAATGTTCGATACATTTTCTTGGCCTGCAATAGAGTTACGTCCTCGCAAAAGCTACAACTGTGGTCGGTTAACGCACGCCATTCAGAGAATTGTCTAAGGGTAATCCCCTTTTGCAGTTGTGAGGTGCCGTTGCGATGAGAAACGTTATAAGCGCGCATGAATGGTAAGAATACCTGGCCAAATCCGGCCGCTTTGATCCAGGATGAGGAATCAAAGGTATCCGCACCAGAACCGTAGATGAGTGCTGTTAAGGCCGGCGCTCCCAGACCAAAGAAATGGACCCTTACCCCATACTGTTTTGCAGTGGTAACTACATGTCGGGCAAGTTCTATCGAGCGCGCTGTCGTTACATTCAGTTCGCTGTTTTGGCCTCCAGTTCCAAAACTTCCAAAGCCTAGAGCCTTTACACCGAGTGCTAGATAATGCTTAAGACAATAATCTACTTGTTCGTATGTGTGACCCTGGACAACTGGCATGGCGCGCTCTTGAAGATTTGGCGGGAGTTCGGCAAAGAACAGGGTGCTAAAGCGAACAGTCTCCTGCACCTTTGTCCAAACTTGGTCAATACAGTCATGGGAAGTAGGAACGTGGTCTGGCAGGGCATAAATATCAGCCCACTGGTTCGCTAAATAATATTGAAGGAGCGGATAGTAAAGCTCAGAGTATGTTAGCTTTCCGGTCTGTACGTAATAGCCGCCACAATCAAACATAATCTTAGAACCGTGGCTATCATGCAACGTACGTATACGAGCTATTGATTCCGAAGTCGAAAAGAGAGGAGTGATAAGAATGTTGCCTAGATACTTACCAACAGAATATCCCTCCTCGTCTAGATGAGTCATTATTTTGCGAATATCGCTTTGCGTCAGTGTAAGCGACGCGAAGAAATCCAGTCTTTCTCTCATATGTCTTCATAGAGATGAGCCAATGCCTCTAGGCCACCTTCGTACTCCCAAGTAGGGCTAAGTTCATGCACTTCACGGCATAAAGGATTTGTAGGATGTGAAACGGTACTACTGCCTGTGTACTGCCATGCAGAGTCTGAAAGGTGATACTTCAACCTTTTCTTCTCGAAGAGACCGAGGTTAACAAATAGTCTGATGTGACGCGCTGTATTGTCTTTGGTAATTCTCAAAGTAATCCGCATTTCCTGTTGCGTAAAGGATTGGCATTGTTTTGCTACGCTCAAAAACAACTGCCCGTATTGCAGTTTGCGCAAGGCTGAACGAGTACAGTGACCTTGCAGAAGTTTTGAATCCTCTATTAAGGGCAAGAGCGAATACAAATTCGAATGCTGGTGGCTCAGGTAGGAAGTACGCTCTATAAGACCAACAATATAATAGGAATCTAGAACGTTTTGACAGTAGCCAACGGACTTTGGATACCCCCTTCCAGCCCAAGTAATCATCTCCTCTAGAAATCGCTCCGTCGTTGGCCGCCCGGACAGCACCTGATTGGCATAGATAACGGATTCCAGGAAGGTCGGCCCCTCTCCATCCCTGTCCGGCAGCAACGCCGGGCAAGCCCTGATAGTCTGGCTTCGGTCCACGTCCGCCGCGTTTCTTTCACTCGGCGAACGTTCGCCGGCCGACGAAGGAGTGGAGCGTTGGCCTGCCGCCGGGGTGATGTGTCGTAGTGGACTGGGCCCAGTCGCCATCACCTCGGCGGCGCGGGCTGCCGGCGGTTGCGCCGCCAGCCAGGTCAAATAAGCTCGCACCGCCTCCTGCACCACTGGCGGCTGGTCGGAGAGGCTGTCCACCAGTTGGCCAACCATGTGCAGACCGGTTGCACCTAGCGGCTGCATCACGTCCGGCGGCAGACCCAGCCGCGCGATGGAGATAGCGAGCAGGGGGGCGTCGGGCAGTGTCGTCAGGTCAGACAAACCAGCCTCGTACGCTGCCAGCCGTGTCTCGATCTCGGTGATGGCGGCCTGGCCGACACCGCGCACGCACGCCAGACCATTGCGCGAGAGCGCGGCTAGTTGTTCCACCGTTTTAATACCCGCCCGCATCAGAGCGTTGTAGGCGCGCTTCGACAGGCCGAGCGCGTCCAGTGGTGTGCCCCCAGACGGCGTGGGTGATGAGCCGGCCGAGGGTAGTTCCAGCGTGGGCGGAAGGGTAGGTGGACGGCGATCCTGTTGTGGCAGGCGGCTCTCCGGCTGGCGATCACCCCAGTCCAGCCGGCGTGTTGGTTGCATCATAGTGAACAGCGGTGCGGATGGGCCGCGCCGGTTACGCTTTATATCAGATGATGACAAAGACTCCAACGGATTGCATGTTGAGCGAACTCTGTGACCAGAATACCGGTTGACGCTTACGAGCGCCCTTTCTACATACCACATCAACACCCACATCGGCCTCGCGCCGGCTGTGCCCAGCATACTACGGCCGGCGGCCCGATAGCGCCACGAATCGCCGCCCGAACCGCCCCTACCAGAGACTCCATGCCAGCAAATCACCCGCCTCCACGTCCCGCTCGATCAACCCTTCCGGCCCCTCTGGTTCCCGCCCCCAGGCGGCGGCGCACGCGTCGCCAAGCGGCGTCAGCCGATAGTAGCCGGCCGACGAACGGACGACAGCGCCCAAACTGCTCAATAGGCGTAGCCGCCGCGCCGCGTCGTCCAAGCCATCGGGACGCAGTTCGGCCAGCCGCGCGCTCATCTCGCCCGCCCGGATCGGCTGACCGGCGCGCAGCGCGCTCCAGAATTCGGGCATGCCGACCAGCCTCTCCGTCAGCGTTTGCAGGCAGTAGCGGCGCAACTCATGCACGCCGGCCCCAGGCAGCGTAGACTGCAAGCGCGGATTGCTGCCGGCGATGCAGACGTAAGGAAGTAGCCCCAGCAAGTAGTAAGTCGCCAGAATGCCCTGGCGCTGCCACAGCTTCGCCAGCGGATCGGCCCCAGCCCAGCGCAGCATGGCGTCCAGAAAGTCGGATGCCGTTGGTTCCGCAGCTAAAGAGGCGTGGGCGACGAAGACCGACTCAAAGAGCGCCCCCTCAAAGTCGGGCGGGTCGGGCAGTGGCACCGGACAGAAGGGCAATTGGGGGAGCGACTCGGCCGTCCGCGCCCGCTCCCACTCCACCAGGCTAAACACCCCCTCGCCCAACAGCAGAAAGACGCGCTCGTCGGACACGAGGATGTTGTAGGCGATCGTCTGCTCAACGGCCTGCCGGGCGGCCACCGCCTCGTTGGCCACCTCCACGATGCGCGTGAAGTGCGCCGGGCCGCCGATGGCCAGCAGCGCCCGGGTCAGTTGCCCAACCCGCCCACCGTCAACGATCGGCATCGGGCGGGCCGCGTGCCAGTGGCTATGCGGCAACCGCTCCAGTAAGGGGTCGAGCCAGCCCCATTGGGCGTCGTCGTTGTCGGCGTTGGCCGCGCTCAACAGCTCGACCGGGTAGGCCGGCGGCAGCGGCGGCCGGGAGATGCTCCAGGCCATGTCGTCTCGCAGCACGTCGCGCCCTATTCCCAACCGGCGGTGCAGCGGGCGATACTCTAACGTACCCAGCGCCTTGGCCTCGATCTGGCGGATGCGTTCGCGCGTCACGCCGAACGCCTGGCCAACCTCCTCCAACGTACGATCCTGACCGTCCTTCAGGCCATAGCGCAGTTCCAGCACCTCGCGCTGGCGCTGGGTCGTAAAAGCCCATAGTCGCTCCACCACCGATGCCAGATCCGCCCGGTCAACGGGGAGCGCGACAACGACGTGGTCTTCCAAAGGGACGGCTTCCGTGTCGCGCCTGTCATCATCGAGTGACAGCATGTCGTAGGTCAGCAGTGTCAGTGAGCGTATTTTGCGGGCAGCCGCCCGGATGTCTCCGTTATCACCATCGTCCATGAACCCAGCCTCATGGAGAAAAGCCGGGTCCTCGAAGGGATCGCCGTGACCGCAGTCGCGTTGGGCGATGAGCCGGCCCAGGCGGACGAGTTTCTCGCGGATGTGGACGGGCAGGCGCACCAGGTTGCCTTCTTCGGCCACGCTGCGGCCGATGCTCTGCCAGATCCAACTGACAGCGTAGGTTCCGAAGCGGGCGTTCACGCGGTAGTCGAACCGCTCGGCGGCCCGCATGAGTCCCAGGAAGCCATGTTGCACCAAATCTGGGAACTCCAGCCCATCGCCAACCGCGCCACGGGCGACGCGGACGGCATAGCGCAAATAGCCGTTGACGAGTGTCTGTCGGGCGTGTCGAGCGGCTGACTCAACCCAGGCGACATACTCCCGGGTGTCTAGATGGGGCAGCAGCGCGGGCAGAGCGTCCAGGTCAGGCAGCTCATGGGGCGGTGTGCCGGCCAGGTGCTCCAGCAGCGCGTCGGGCAAAAGAGCGAGCAGTTCCACCGCTTCGTAGATGACTGGGGCTGTGGTGTCTTCCGCGGCTTGGCCGGCCAGGGTATCGAGCCGGCGGCACAGGCGGCTGTGCTGAAGCCGATAAACGTCTTGGCGGGCCAACAACAGTTCCGCCGCCCAGTGGCCGATGACCGCTGGGTCGAGCGTTGGCGCTCCCATCGCCAGTCGTTCGACGGCAGCGGTGAGGGCCTGCACAACGGCCGCCGGTGTGCGGCGCTCGGACCGGCGGCCCAGTTCGGTCAGCCGCCGGGTGGCGCGCAACTGGATGCCCAGCCATAGCTCCTGGGCGCGGTTGGAGATGATCGGCAGGCGCGCGATGTCCTCGAAGAGGTAATTGGTAATTTCATATTCGGCGGGGGCAGCTCCACCGATCTGGCCCGACAACATGACGGTCGCTTTCCTTCCTTCGGATGGTTTGCAGTCAACAGTCACGATAGCGTAGGAAGTTAACGTACCAGCTTAAGGGTGGGGCGCAAGTGGCGAAAGGTGATGCCGGCCCACTTCGGGCAGTTCAAGCTTGAAGACAGAAGAAGCCAACCCTGGCCAAAATTCCCGTATAAGTCGCCTTGTCGAAACAAGGATTTTAGGCATACTGTCAGCATCCCAGTAGCCTGACGGTGTGTCCATGCCCGATGAAATCGAGCTATTCGACTTCTTATTGAGCCACTACAACGATGGCGAGCTTAGAGAGATTGCTGCTCGCTTCAAAATCAATGACGAGGACGTAGCTTCCAGGCGCGTCGAACGGCGTCAGTTCGCGCTGGCTTTTGTGCAGTATCTCCAGCGGCGAGGTCAGCTCGATCACCTGCGCAATTACCTACGCATTGACAGAGAGGAAGCCTACGAGAAGGCGTTTGACGCCGGTAAGATTACCCTCGCCGACCTGCCGCCCGTCCCGCCCGGTTTGCCCGATTCCGATCGGCGCATATTCATAAGCCACGCCACAGCCGACGCCGACTTCGCTCGCAAGCTGGCGCGCGATCTCGAGAAACGGGGATGGCCAACCTGGATCAGTCCCAGAGATATTGGCAGTGAGCTGTGGGTGCCGGCGCTGGGGCGCGCCCTTCAGAGTAGCCGGCACTTCCTGCTGGTGCTGACTCCCGACGCCCTGAGGTCGGCCTGGGTGGAATGGGAGATCGCCATTGCCATCGCGCGCGAACGGCGCGGCGAGATGGGCTTCCACGTCGCGGCCAAGGCACCCATTGCCGTGCCGGCCTATCTGAGTAGCTACCAATATACGCCTTTCATGACCGACTATGCGGCGGGGCTGAACACCCTATTGAGCCGGCTCTAGGCAGCGCCAGACCGGCGCGGTTGGCGGCAGTTGACAAATAGCCCTGACAATGCCATAGTGAACGTGCGCGTGTTTTAGGCCCGCCGCGGAAGCCGGCGGGCACTTTCCGGGAGGGTTCGGCTGTGGACGACAAACCCGTCCTGCCGGTCACGTGGTTAAACACCATCGGGTTCACCTTAGGCAACCCATTCTCCAGCCGCGAGGCGTCGGGCGAACCGGCCTCAGCGCTGGGGCAGTACTTCGTGGCCCGCCCGGGTTTCGAGGAGCTTGTCGGCAGCGCCCGCCACCCACGTAGTGGGATGCTTTTTGCGCGGCGCGGCTCGGGCAAGACGACAAATCGCCTTGCCCTGGAATCTCAGTGCCGCGCCGGGCAGTTGGATGAGCCGGTGCTGGCCATCACCTACGCCGACTTTGAGCGCCCTCTGGCCCGAGCCGGCACTCCGGCCCGCATAACGGCCGCCCACCACGTCGCGGAGATCGCCCGCATTGGCCTGACGGCGCTCTTCGATGCCGTGGCCGACCGGCCGGCGCGCGCGGCGGGCTACGTCGGCAGCTTGCGCCGCGAATTGGCGCGCTACACGTTGCGCTACAGCGACTTGCTGGACGACATTGGCCTGGATAACTGGCTGGAGAGTCGCGGCTGGCTCGATGAGCAGTGTCACGCCGCCGCCCTGCGCGCCGGTCAGATTGCCCCCGGTTCTGCCTTCCTGCCCTTTCTCTCGTCGCTGCTGTCGTCGGGCGACCCGCCGGCGTCGGAGGAGGACACGCCGCGCGCAGTGCTGGCCCAGTTTGTTCGCCTGGCCCGCCGCGCCGGCTATGCGGCCGTCTACGTGCTCGTCGACCGTGTGGACGAGCGCGAGCCGATGGCCGGCGACCCCGAACAGGGGGCTGCGCTGCTGGCCCCACTGGTGACCGATTTGCCCTTGATGGAGCTGCCTCACGCGGCATTCAAGTTCTTTATCACCCCGGAGGTGCTGGCCGCGTTACGGGCGCGGGGCGCGGCCTTCCGGGGCGACCGGCTGGTCGTGCGCGACATCAGTTGGGACGTGGCCGGTCTGAAGGAGCTTCTCGACCGGCGGGTGGACGTGTTCTCGGAGGGGGTGCTGCCCAGCCTGGACGCGGTGGCCGAGACGGGCAGCGTGGTTGGGCGGCTGGCGACGGCCGCCGGCGGCTCGCCGCGCAACTTGCTGCGGCTGGCGGAGTGGCTGCTGCACTGGCACAACCGGCGCGTGGGGCAGGGCAGGCCGTTCTTGCTCTCGCTGGCCGACGTAGAGCGGGCAATCGCCAGCTTCATGCAGGAGGAGTACGCTACGATGCCCACTGACGCCGCAGTCGCGCCGCAGGAACCGTCCCCAGCGCAGAACCCGGCCGCGCCGCCGGTTGAGCCGCTGATTCGACTCGATGAGGCGGGCGTGGCCTGGGTGGGCGAGCGGCGCGTGGGCCATCTGTCAACGCTGCAACACCGGTTGCTCGACTACTTGCTGGCGCATCCAGGTATCATCTGCCACGAAAAGAACCTGATGGAAGCCGTCTATCAGGAGCGACTGGTGGACGTGGTCGATCCCGTCGAAAGCTTGGAAAAGCTGGTGCAGCGGTTGCGGCGGTCGTTGGGGTTGGGGAAGCAGGGGCGGGAGATTATTAGGAAGGTGTCGGCGGGGAATGGCTATGTGTTGCAGCAACCTTCCCGTAGAGGATGACTCGATATCTTCGTCATCCATACGTCCGGGCAGCGTCCGCGCGCCGTCGGCGTACAGACGCTACCCTTTGCTAGACTATGAAGAACAGACCTGTTACGTTTAAAATGGCAGTAGTATTCTAAAGTTAGGTAAGAGGTTAAAGGGATGGCA